>Ga0256826_1000301_pt1 | contig 28829 bp, 25 predicted proteins | sample CV79metaG_FD_185975 | JGI IMG/M metagenome (GOLD analysis project Ga0256826, IMG submission 185975) | Hydrothermal vent microbial communities from East Pacific Rise, Pacific Ocean - CV79 | ecosystem: Environmental > Aquatic > Marine > Hydrothermal vents | place: Pacific Ocean: East Pacific Rise...
TTTTTTAAATAGTTAAATCATATATTTGTATTACTCCTACAAAACAATTTTTTTCTGTAACTAACAATGAATTTACTTTATTTTCTGTCATTTTTACTTGTACTGTAATCAATTTTTCATCTATATCTACTATTTTTGGATTTTTTGACATTAAATCTTTTGCTCTCAACTGAAAAAAATTATTCTCTTTTGTTTCCATTGCTCGTCGTATATCACCATCTGTGATAATACCTATAATTCTACTATTATCTAAAACAACAACTAAACCCAATCTTCCTTTTGAAATAATTTGAATTAACTCTTGGATTTTTGTATTTTCATGTGCTAAAGGAAGATTCTCTTTTTTCATAACATCTCCAACTTTTGTTAAAAGTCGTCTTCCCAAACTACCTCCGGGATGAAATTGAGCAAAATCTTTATCTTTAAAATCTCTTTTTTTCATTAGTACTACCGATAATGCATCACCCATAACCAATGTAGCAGTCGTTGAAGATGTAGGTGCTAACTGTAAAGGACAAGCCTCCTCTTTTACAGAAATATCCAGATGATATGTTGCATTAACAGCTAAAGTTGAGTTACTATTTCCACTCATTGCAATAATTTTATTTTTTTGTGATTTTAAAAATGGAATTAATTTTAACACTTCATCTGTCTCTCCTGAATTGGAGATAAGCAATACAATATCATCTGCTTCAATCATACCTAAATCACCATGATAAGCCTCTCCCGGATGTAAAAAAAAACTTGGTGTTCCAGTACTTGCCATAGTAGCAGCAATCTTTTTACCAATTATCCCTGATTTTCCCATACCGGAGATAATCAATTTACCTTGACATTTTAAAATATCTCTAACTGCTCCATCAAAATCATTAGTTAAATTTTTAGATAACTCCAATATTGCTTCTGATTCAATTTTAAATACCTCTTTAGCTTGTTGTTGAATATTCATTTTACACCTTATGTTCAAACTCAGGAACAATCTCTTTTAATATAGCCAATGCGTTACCCTCTTTTAATGATTCTATCTGTTTAGAGAGTATATCATAATCAACAGCTGGATTTTTTGACACTAAAATAGAGTCATACTCTGTTTTTAAATCAGAATCATTAATCAACAACTCTTCATAAAGTTTTTCACCTTGACGTAAACCAATAAACTCTATTTTTATCTCTCTATTTCCCGAAAGTTCAATCATTCGTTCTGCTAAATCAACTATCTTAATAGGTTCACCCATATCTAAAATAAAAAGTTCTCCACCTTTAGCAATAGAAGCAGCTTGAAGCACAAGCTGACACGCTTCGGGGATGAGCATAAAGTATCGTGTAATCTCAGGATGAGTAACGGTTATATTCTCTCCTAACTCAATCTGTTTTCTAAATTTAGGAATAACCGATCCAGAACTTCCTAAAACATTTCCAAAACGTACAGCAACTATCTCTGTTTTTTTAGAAGATACAGAGTGGGCATAAAGCTCACAAACACGTTTAGTTGTTCCCATTACATTTGTTGGTCTTACAGCCTTATCAGTAGAGATAAGTAGAAATTTTTCAACCTCATATTTAATAGCTAGATCAATAACATTTTTAGTTCCAAAGATATTATTTTGAACAGCAGACTCAATATTTTCTTCACAAAGTGGTACATGTTTATAGGCAGCAGCATGAAGAACTAAATCTGGAAGATACTGCTTATATATCTTCTCTAATGCTTTTTTATCTCTTATATTTAACAATACAGAAACAATATTTTCAGATTGCAACTCTTCTGTTATCTGATAAAGGTTATATTCACTATGATCCAATAAAATTATCTTTTTAGCACCAAATAGTGTCACTTGCCTAGATAGTTCAGAACCTATACTCCCCCCTGCTCCTGTAATAAGAACTACCTTTCCAGCAATGAAATTAGCAATAGTTATCATATCTAAGTCTTTAGGCTTTCTAGCCAATAAATCCTCTATTGAAATATCTTTTAGTTCAGGCTTATCTTCTTTGAACATCTGTGTAGTTTTTATCTCTTTTATCCCTAACTGACGTAAAATTTTATATAATTTATCTAACTCTTTTTGCTCTAATGCTTCTGTAATAATTACGGAGTATATATCAAACTCTTTTACTAAATTTTTTAATGAAAAAAAATCATAAACTTTAATATTTGAGAAGTAAGTTCCTACAAGACTTTTATTTTGAGAGATAAGTGCTATAGGCTGATAATTAATCTCTCCTCTTGTTGCACTTTTTATGACCTCTGCTGTCTTTTCATTAATACCAATAATCAATGTAGGTGCATACTCTTCAGAAGTAGATGATTCTAAATAAATGCGACGTGAAATACGTAGAAATCCAATAAAAAAAAGTGATAGAAAAAAATCTATAAAAATAACAGATCGAGGAAAATCACCAAAAGAGCCATAAAGAACTAAAAAAATAATAACAAAAAATGGATAAGCTAAAATATGTGAAAAAATAAGTTTTTTATACTCTGCTAATCCAAAATATCTCCATGTTACAAAATAAATTTTCATAAGAAAAAAAATAATAATCTTAATAGGGATTAACAAAACCATCATATTTATCATTGAGCTAAAAAAAGTCATAGGAATAGAAAAGTTAAAACGCAATAAGTAAGCTATAAAAATTGTTGATATAGATATAAAAATATCAAAAAATAAAAAAAATAAAACTCTTTTTCTATGTGTTGGTTTTATCAATAAATTTAAGAGCATAATTTTTTAATTACCTCGATTACAGAGAAAAGCTCTTCATTTGAACTATTAGTAGGAGAAGGTAAACATAAACCTCTATTAAAAAATGCTTCACTTGTTCCATCAATAAAAGATTTAGAATCTTTAAACAACTCTTGAAGATGCATAGGCTTCCAAAGTGGTCGACTCTCTGCATTAATCTCTTCTAATGCTTTCACTACAATTAATGGTTCTATTTTATCAAATAAAATTGTTGTAAGCCAACGATTTCCATAACTAACTTGAAGTTCAGGCATAAATGTAATCTCTTTAATATTTGACAATTGCTCTTTATAAAAATCAAAAATTTCACGTTTACGTTTAACTCTTTCATCTAATACCTCCATTTGAGCCACCCCAATGGCTGCTAAAACATTAGACATTCTATAGTTATATCCATACTCTTTATGTTCATAGTGCAAGAAGTTTTCTTTTGCTTGAGTAGAGAGGAATTTTGCTCTCTCTATCCACTCACTATTTTCGCTAACAAGCATACCTCCACCAGAGGTTGTTAAGATTTTATTTCCATTAAAAGAGTAGACACCAAAATCACCAAAGGTTCCACTCTGCTGTCCATTGTAAGTTGCCCCCAGTGACTCAGCTGCATCTTCTATAAGATAAATCCCCTCCTCTTTACAGATGGTCACTATCTCATCTATCTTTGCCATTTGACCATAGAGATGTGTTAAAATAAGTGCTTTAGGTTTTTTATCTAACTCTTTTATCGCTTTTTTTAATAAAATTGGAGAAAGATTCCAGCTCTCATCAGAGTCAATAAAAATAGGAGTCGCCCCTTGATACAAAATAGCATTAACAGAACCTATAAAAGTAAAAGTAGAGGCTAAAACCAAGTCATCTTTTCCAATACCTAAAACTCTAAGAGCTAAGTGAAGCCCAGCTGTAGCTGAGGAGAGAGCTAAGGCATTTGAGCTTTTTGTATAGCTCTTAATAGACTCTTCAAAACGGTTTACAAAAGCACCTAGAGGGGCTATATAGTTACTCTCAAACACTTCTGCAATATAAGCTTGTTCTTTTCCACTCATATGTGGTGGAGATAAAAATAGTCTTTTCTGCATTAGCTCATCTCCTCTAATATTTTAATAATATCTAATCTATTTTCAACCTCATAAGTTGCATTACTTTCATAATCTTTATATATACCATTATGATTTTTAAGTCGAATACTTGTCCAATCTAACTTATTTGTTGCAATAAAATCTTTTTTTGGATTATCTGAGATATAAATAAAATCTTTCTCATCTATAAAATGATTCATGACTAGCGTATATGGCTCTAGTTCTGGTTTCTTCGTGTGGTAAAAATCGGTAAAGATAGGCAGTTTTATATATTTATCTAATCCTAAAGCACTGAATTTGTTCTGTTGCATTATATAGTGTCCATCACTAATTAGTGCTGTTTGAAACTTTTGTGCATACTCAAGTAGACTAATACTCTCTATGGGTAGGTCTATAGTAGGCCGATGAAATCTATAAACCTCTATTAATTTTTTTAAATCTATCTCTAAATTAAACTCTTCAATAAGGTTATTAAAAATTTTTCCACTACCATTTTTACTAAACTCTTCAATCATAAAATCATAATATTCATTACACTTCAAATAGTTGGCTAATTCTCTAAATCCACTTTTAACAAACTCTACTTCATCATAGAGTGTGTCATCTAAATCAAATACTACTATCATTTACCAAAACCTCTGCATCATATCTCAGCATTATCAATTTATCTTTCCAATCTTCACTATACTCTAGTGGAAGATTCAGATAATCTTTTATTAGATACTCTGCAAAATTTGCTCCACTTAAATAGGAGAGAGGATACCCTCCTCCAAACCTTGGATTTATCTCGATAAAGACTACTCTATCCTCTGTTTTAAATAGTTGAATAGTTAGACACCCATAAGCACCTTTGATTGTTTTACAAAGTTCCTTAATTTTTTCTATAATTATCTTATCTTTTAAAGTTTTTGCTTTGTTGACTTCTCCTGCTCTAACCTCTATGCGTAATCTTGGAACAACTGAGATAACTTCATTTTTTCTATCTATAAAAACATCAACTGTGTACTCATCTGCTTCAATATACTCTTGAAAAATATAGTTTTTATCTTGAGATAACGTTTTTGCCTCTTCTTTACTCTTAACAATAGTAGCACCAATAGAACAAGAGGAGTTATTTAATTTTGCAAAAATAGGATAGTTACACACTTCTATATCTATCTCTCGTGGTGTATCAAAACTATTTTCTATAAAGAACTTCTCTGTAGTATCTTTTAAATAAAAAGTATCACAGACCTCTTTTGATGAGATAGCTATAAGGATTCCATCTTTCAAAAACTCCTCTTTAACCTCTGCTAAAAGTGATAGTTCTGTGTCAATTGTAGGAATAACTATAGATATATCTTTCTCTTTACAATACTCTTTTAAAATAGTTAAATAGTTAACATCAGTCACTCTTGGAACTTTCAAAAAACCATCAGATATTTGACATGCACTACTCATTGTAGGATTCATATCTGTTGTAAAGACTTTAGAGTCTTTGTTGAACTCTATTATGGTTTTTTGAAAACTTTTTACTAAACTAACTCTTCGTCCTGCACTCGTAATTAAAATATTACCTATCACTTTTAGTTATCTCCTTTGAACTTCTCTACTGTAACAGAAGATGCTGAAGATATATCGCTTCTATTAATTACTTTAAAAAAAGTCAACCATAAAATTTTTATATCTAATAGAAAAGATTGATTTTCTACATACCACACATCATAAGTAAACTTCTCTTTCCAACTTATGGCATTACGTCCATTAACCTGTGCCCAACCGGTAATGCCGGGTGTGACATTATGTCTTTTTCGCTGTTCATTATTATAGAGTTCTAAATACTCTACTAATAGTGGTCTAGGGCCAACAAAACTCATCTCACCTTTTAGAACATTAAAGAGTTGAGGTAACTCATCTAAACTACTTTTCCTAATAAAAGTACCTGCTTTACCAAGTCTTAGTTCATCGGAAAGAAGATTTCCCTCTTCATCTTTCTCATTACTCATTGTTCTAAATTTATAGATTGAAAAAACTTTTTCATTTAAACCAGGTCTTTTCTGTTTAAAAAGTATCGGCTCTCCAATTTTAAAATAAACTAAAAAAGCAGTAATAACCGTTAATGGTAAAAAAAGTATTATTAAAAATAGTGCTAATACTCTATCCAAAATTGGTTTTACAACTCTTCTATAAAACATCTATTTTACCTTATAAATTTTACTATAAGGAGAGGAGATAACCAACTCAAAGAGTGATTTATCATATTTACCTAAAATAAACATTTGAACATAAGCAGAGTTATAAGTCTTTTTATCCATTACAATTATTTGATTATAACTTTTCATAAAAATAACAGCATACTCTCCATCCATATGCATAAATTGAGACTGAACATGGTTTTGACCATCTGCACCCAATATTACTGTATCAAAACGTTGAACTTTTTTCTTCTTCCCTTGAAAATCTATCTCTCCTTTAATCATATCAAATAAAATTCCATTTTGAAGGAGAATTTTTCCTCCCCCTTGCTTTAATGGTGCCGTAGGATAAAACTGTATATTTCTTTCTGCTTTTCCAGTTTTTAAATTGAGATTTCCAAAGACACCTACTGTTGGGAAGATACGCATCATTCTATATGGAAAATATAAAAAAGTATCTCTACTCTTTTTAGGAAGTTTATATTCACTACTTCTTAATTCACTTAATATTTGATTTGGACTCTTCTCTTTATCTTCAAAAAGTCTATCAGCTACAAATGAGTAATTAGAATCAACATAGGTCTCAACAGCTAATTTACTTAAATTAGCTACCTGTTGAGGAGAGTCTGAAAAAAGAATTTTTGAAACAATATAATTATCATGAGTATGTTTTCCACCATCAATAAGTGTATTGGTATTTGAATAGTACCAAATTGGGTATCCATAGTCCCACCATGTGATAGTATAATCATCATTAGAGGCTATTTTATCTAACTTAACTAAATCATTTACCTCTAATTTATTCATAACTGTTGGTACTTTATAACCTATAATATGTGTTATATTTGGATAAATAAGTGCTGCTGTAGCTACAATAATAAAAGCATACTTTGCAATATTTCTGTTCTTCTTATCTCCTACACTATTAGCAATTAAATCTCCTATAAAGAAAAATAGATAGATTGCAGAGAGTGCAGCAACAGGAACAGCATATACCGTAAAACGAAGTCCTCCCCACATAGAAAAAACACCTACCCCAATCAAAGGTAAGGCTATGAGAAATGCTTTATGTCTTATAACTAAAAGTCCATAACCTATAAGACTTAAAATTACTCCAATTTGAGAACCAGAGATTCTATTTGCCATGGTACTAAAAGGGATAGCTCCTGCTTCACGTACAGTTTGAACTACTTGATAAAAATGTAAACTACCACTATCCACACCTCTAACTGCATAAGAACTAATTTGAGACCAAACAACCAAAAATATATTTGAGAAAACTAAAAATCCTACAAAAAATACGATAGCAATAAGAAGAAGTTGTTTCTCCTTTAATCTTTGAGTTGTACCTACCAAAAGAACTAAAGCTATAATAAAAAGAGTTAATCGAACCCCTAGAGGGAGAGCTAACATCAATGGAATACTTAAGAGAATAATAGTTGAATAAAGAGAGACTGCTTTTTCTTTAAATGCTTTAGTCCCTAATGTTGAGACTAAACTTTTATGTTCTAAAAATAGATAGAAAACCAAAAGAGAATACATCGCATAGACAAGCGTTATTCCTTGTGAATAAAAATATGGATAAATAAATACCATAAGTGCAGAGAATAATATAGCACTAAGACTCTTTTTATAAATAACTTGTAAAAATGAATAGAAAATCATAAACTGAATAAAGACAGAGAACATATCTGTATCGTAATAACCTATCATTGTTCTGTTATAATAACTCCAAGCAATAGAGCCTAGAAGTGCAGCAAGAAACCCTAAGAGAGTATTTCCCATAAGTCTTCCAGTTAAGACAATTGGAATAACAATTAAAGATGAGATAATTCCAGGCAGATAAAGAGTAACAGTATCAAGAGAAAATGAAGTAAACTTTGTTAGATATACAGTTAAAAGTACCAAACCTGGACTTACATCAAAAGAACTTGCTCTCTGTTTATCTGCTGCTGTAACTCCATCAATAATATCTCTAGCACCTGTAGAGAAAAAATAACCATCATTGGTATTTATCATCAACTCACCAGCATAAAGCATTGCACTATCATCTCCAAAATAAAGTGGCCAATACATTCTGACCCCCATACTGAAGAGATATGCTAAAACCATAAAAAGTAGCAATGCTATACTATTCTTCTCTAAAAATTCTTCTACTTTATTCACTATTTTTCCTTTTTATATAACGTCATATACTGTTCTACAATTTCTTTTATATCAAATGATTTAACAGCTAATATTCTACCATTTTCACCCATAATTTTTCGTTCATTCTCATCTTTTACTAAATATTCTATCTTCTTTGCTAATTTTTTTGAATCTTTAATTGGTACTAAAAAACCATTTTCACCATTTTTTACCACTTCTCTACAACCTACGGTATTGGTTGTGATAATTGGTTTTGCCATAGAAGCTGCCTCCAGCAAAGTTCGAGGAACTCCCTCTCTATAGCTTGGAAGAACATAAATATCACACATTGCAGTTAACTCTACAATATCATCTCTATGCCCTAACCATAGAACCTTTCCATTATTTAAAAATTCTTTATTTGCTGAACTTGGATTTCCTTCATCAATATCACCTACCAATAAAAATTGAACCTCTCTATTCTCAGCAAGTTGCATAGCAGCCTCATAATACTCTCTAATCCCCTTATGCCAAATAGCTCTAGCTACCATAAGAACAACTATCTTGTTTTCTAAATTAAATTGACTCCTTAACTTATTCATTGTCTCAAAAGAGACTAGCTTAGGATTAAATATCTCCGTATCAATACCTACACTTTTAATAATATGAATTTTTGAGGTATTAATTACTCTTTTACTCTCCAAATATTTAGGGTCATCAGAATTCACAAAGACTACTCTATCAGATAGTAAAAAAACTAGTTTATATAGTTTTTCAATCACAGTTCGAACCATAATATTTTTCTGTGTATCTTCAATATAAAAAGATCCTAATCCCTCAACTAAGTTTATAATTGTTGGTACTTTTGCCAATTTACCAGCAATAGTCCCATAGATATTTGGTTTAGCTGTAAAAGTATGAAGTATCTCAAGATTTAAAGGCTTAATTGCTCCATAAATATTATAAATAGCTTTTATCTCTTTAAGAGGGTTTAGACTAGATCGCTGAATATCATACTCAATCGGCTCTATCCCATACTCTTTAAAAGCTTCAAATTTTTCACCTCTTGGGCATATAGCATAGACTTTGTGTCCATCCTCTATTAATTTTTTCATAATAGGTAGCCGAAAGAGATAGAGATTTAAATCTAAATGAGAGAGAAATCCTATAATCATTTTTTTACCTTTTTTAAAATAGAGTGATAGAGATTTATTATGCCTAATCTTCTTAAGAATCTTCGTGTAGAGACAAAACTCCTCCAACTCTCAAACCAAAGATGATTAGTATATGCATACTTTAACTTCTCTTCTGTTGCTTTTTCACCATCAAGAAGAGGATAAAAATAACAACTCTCTAAAATCATCAACTTCTCTTTTTCTTTAAACTCAGTATAACACTCTGTCATCATTTGAGGAGAGGTAGGATAGCTCCCATCTTCTAAATTATTATAACTCTTTACAATAGTTTTTATATAAGCACTATTTGGTTCAGAGCCTATAATACCAGCGTAGATATACTCTCCTCGTCTATCCCAACCAGAAAAAAGTGAATGGTTCAATAGTTCATCTAAAGGTTTTAGTACTTCCATATCAGTATCTAAATAGATACCACCCTCTTGGTACAAAATAGCAAAACGAAGATAATCAGAGACAAATGCCCACTTTTTTTCATGGTAAGCTCTTTTAGCAAAAGCATTTAAAGATGGCATATTCTCCTCCGTCCAAATCTTCACCTCATAACCTAAAAGAAACTGTTGATTATTTTCAATAACTTTTTTAACTTTTTGAGGAATTTCCCCTCCTAACCAGATATAATGTACAATTTTTGGTATTTTATTCATTTTCTTAATAGACTCCAAATTCCATAGAAGATATATTTTGAAAAAAGTGCTTTAACTTCCCGTCTATAGTAAAAGTTCCATAACCATTTTTTCCCTAATACCTTTTTTAACTCTAAACTATTGAACAATTTCTCTTGTTTATTAGCCTTTAAAAGTTTTATAAAATAATCATTAAGTTTATCAAAACTGATATTACTCTCATTCATTCGATCATTAGTACTAAGATTAAAGTGTAACCAACTCTCCTCTTTGCTATTTTTAATTTTTAATTTTTTTACATATGATTTTGTGATATTACTAATTATCTCATAACGCCTCTTTACATCTTTATCAGCCATACGACTAGCACTATTTTTTAGCACTCTATACTTTAGAAGAGGAATTTTAAGATTAGCCAACTCAGTAACATTAGCAAACCTTGTCCAGAGTTCAAAGTCTTCTGCATGTTTAAAATTCTCATCATAAAAGAGTTGATACTTAAGTATTAACTCATGTCTCATCATAACTGTTGGATGTGCTATTGAAGAGGAGAAGAGCATCTGAGTTTTAATAGTTTCACTTTTATGTGCGAGTATCCAAACTGCCCCATCTTTCTCTTCTGAAAAACCAATAATTGCTGTACCACATAGACCAACCTTTGGATTTTGTTCTAAAAATGCTACTTGTTCCTCAAATCTAGTTGATAAAGAGATATCATCTGCATCCATTCGTGCAATATATTTCCCTTTGGCTTTTAAAATTCCCTCATTAAGACTAGCAATTAGTCCTCTATTTTCACGAGAAATCAAAATAATTCTCTTATCATCATAGCTTTTAATAATCTCTAAACTACTATCAGTTGAACCATCATCTACAAGTATCAACTCAAAATTTGTATAACTTTGATTTAAAATACTCTCTATTGCTTCTGCTAGATACTGCTCACCATTGTAAACAGATAAAACCACTGAAACTAAGGGATTATTCATTATAACCCTTTATTTTTCGGTATATTTTTCTTGCTCCATTAAAAATACCTATCTTTTGAAGTATCTCTACTATCTTCTGTCGAAGTAAAATCTGTCCATAAAAGAGTTTTTGTCTATATTGATTAAGCATAGATTTAAATTGATTATTATCAATTAAAGCTTCCATCATTTTACAATCATTTTTATCCTTTAACTCAGCTCTATTTGTTTTCATTTTATAGAGTTGAGAAAAAGAGACAAATTTTACATCATTAAAGTAAAAGTAATTTTTAGAATCATAGAGAAGCTCACTTTTACTTTTGCCATAATGTACTAATACCTCATCGTGATCATTAATATTTTCTACTAGAAACTCTATCTGTTGTTGATTACTACATAGATAGTCAATATCTTTAGCCTCACGTAGACCATAAACAGAGAGAACCATACTTGAATCAATCATCACATCATCCAAAGAGAGACTATTTTTCTCTATAAACACTTTAAACTTATCTATTTTTTTATGTGTAGAGAGAAACCTATTTGGCTTAGCGTAATTCAAAAAGTGAATACTATTTTCATTAAAAACAATACCTGCTGTTCTTATAGCTTCCTCTTTAGTATCAGTAATATGAATAGAGTGTTTTCCAACATTAAATGCTTGACGTATCTGCTCTTTTATCTTCAGAACTTCATCTAAACTCTCTGCTTGAAAAGCAACAACTTTTACAGGCTCAAAGCTCTTAAAACATTCAACAAGTTTTCCTTTCGAGCCAGAAAAATCATTTTCTACACTGCCAAGCCACTCCTCACCATAATAAATTTGAGAGAGCAAATTATGAGCTCCATTAGGAGTAAACGTTATCTCTTTTTTATAGATAATATTAGGAATAAGCCTCTCTATCTGTTCATCTGAACTTTTAGCTATGGGCCAGATAAAAGCGATATGAACATTACTAGCATGAGCAACAAAAGTTCTAGTAACCATCTCTAATATTTCGAGAGATACCCTGCGTTTATAGAAAAACTGATAATCATAGATATGATCATAAGTATCTAATGCTACAGCACTCATCTTTTTATCTAAGAAAATGGCACTTGCTACTCTGTGAGCTCCATTTGCAATGGAGCCATTCTTGGATAGAGGGATAACTGTTCTTTGAAGATTAAACCCCTCTGTTTTAATTGATTCAAAAGTAATATTAAAATCCTCTATAAACTTCTCTATACTACTTTTTTCTTCATTGCCTGGTTCAGTAAATTTACCTAGACTAAAAGCTCTAATATGCTCTTGATAGACCTCTTTAGCTAAGAGATAATTTTTTTGATACATATCCAAATAAAATAGTTTAAAAGCAATATCAAATCGTGTAGAGGTAAGTAGTTTTCTTGCATCTATAGAACTAATTTCATACTCATTTCTACTCAAATCCTCATGAAAATGGGGTTCAATTAAGTTTTTTAAATTATCTATAGCAATATTCATTGAGTGCATCCTTGATTTTTGAAATATTCTCAGGCTTATAAGTTGAATATCGTTCCCATAATTTAGTATTTGTAATAGAGATACTTGGATTAAAATATTTTCTCTTCCAAATATGTGTATTCTCTTCTAATTCAAAAAAATTATACAATTTTTCAAGTGTCTGGTCATATTCATAAATTAACTCTTCAAAATTAATATAGAGTATATTACTATTCTCTTTTTCCAAATGACGATGCTCTCTCATACTTCTGTACCAATCAATATAACTATCAACATCTGAGGTATCACAAATATAACTTGCTTGTTTCCAAACTATCTCATTTAAGAGATATAAATCTCTAGGATCTCTATCTATTACTACTACTTTCATATTATCTATATAATTAAAATATCTCTCTATTCCCATTGCTGGTACCAATTGATCAATGGCTATAAAACTATAATTATTGTTAATTTTATTAAAAAGTGAATTTATATACTGCTTAGTCTCTCTGTAAAACCTATCTTTATCAGGAATAGAGTAATATTTATTGACAGTAGGAAGATATGGAGAAAATTCAAAATTATTCAACTTTAAAATTTTTCTCATAATTATTTGAGAATAAGGAATAAGTTTAAAAAATAAGAGTTTAAAAAAAGAGTTCTCTACTTCATAAAGAGAAAGTGCTTTTTTAAATTTAGCATCTATTAATGAGTCTATATATTGTTCTGTTAATTGTTCAAATTCATTTGTAAAATATCTATTATAAAATTTTTTATTTTTTTCAATATAACGCTTAAATCTTTTAACTGCTAAACTAACTTTTGAACGATGGTTCCCATCTATTAAAAAATATTCTAAATCTCTAATTCCATCATAGTCTTGTAGTAACCAAAATTCAATATCACCTAATGATACTCCATTATCAAACTCTTTTAATAAGTCTGTAATTGCACTACTCCCTGTTCCTCCATATCCCGTACATGTAATAATTTTAGTCATTAAAAATTTCCTTCCATTTACTTGATAAATTTTCAATATAAAACTGTTTTACCTCTTCTTTTGATTTTTTTCCTAAAGTTTCTCTCAAGTTTTTATCTAAAATTAACTTTTCCATACTTTCAGATAAACAAATAATATTTTTTATCTTACATAAAAGCCCATTATCTTTAACTAAAAATTTTGCTCCAACATTATCAAAAGCAACTATAGGTAATCCACACTCCATTGCTTCGACAACAACCATACCAAATCCCTCTTCTATAGAAGGCATAGCATATATTGAAGAAGATAAATACTCTCTCTTTATATTTTTTTGTTCAGATAAAAACTCTATATTTTCAATCCCTTTTGCTAAATATTTTAAATATTTCTCTTCTTCTCCACTTCCAACAATTTTTAATTTCCAATTAGGATATTTTTTGGCTATACTCTGCCATGATTCAATTAAAAGATTAAATCCCTTTATCTTATCAAGTCTTCCTACTGCTAAAATAACCCTATTCTCATAATCTACACCCTGTTCACTTCTAAATGTAACAGGATTAGGAATATAGGTTATTTTATTTTTTAAATCTTCCCATTTATTCAAAAAAAGAGAGTTAATCATTTTTCTTTTTTTACTCTCTTTGTAATCAAAAGTATCATAATCATCATGCAGTGTAATAACTCTATCAAACGTGAAGTTAATCATATAGTTTATACCATTATTATACATCGTTTTAAAATCACTACTACCTCCATGTGCAAAATAGACCAGCTTTAAACTTTTATTTATAAGTCCCATTTTTTTAAGAAAAAATAGATATATAATGTATAGCCCTTTATTAAAAACTAAAATTTCATTCTCTCTATTTTTTAAAAAACTATATATGCTAAATAGTGTTTTTATTTTAGATTTTTGTTTAAATTTATCAATTCCAAGTATTGAGTATTTTATATTTTCATCAAATTTATAGAATAGAGGGACATCAATATTTGACACTATTTCAACATCTATACTCTGATTTATAAAATAATTACTCCACAAACTTATAACCCTTGCCGGTCCTCCCATTTGCATAGTAGAGTTAAAAAAAACTATTTTTTTCATCTAACTATACTTTTAACAAAACTTAAAAGGTTCAATTTTACTAAAATAGTTCTAAGGAACATTTTAGAGGTATGAAGCCAATTCTTTATTTTAATTTTTACCACATTATCTTGACCTTGTAAGTACTCTTTTAAGCCTACATAGTCATTCTCTATTTTATTTCTATTTTCTGCTCTAAACTCATAGAGAGAAAAGATAACTTCATTTGATTTTAAGTGAACCAATCCATATTGTTGCAACAAATTTGTTAAAGAAGTTACTGAAAAATAATAAATATGAGGAAGCGTTATAAAGTTTAACAAATCATATTTATGAAAAAAATTGTTATGTAGATTTTTTATACCTGGTACTCTTAAAAAAAGTTTTCCATTAGGCACCAATAGCTTTTGAATTTGTATTAAATGTGCATCTAAATCACTTATATGTTCAAATACACTATTATAAATAATTAGATCAAACTTTATTTCACTTTCAAAATCAGGTAAGTCAATATTTAATAAATTTAATGAATGTTCTTCTCTACCATAGTTAACAGCATCTGGACCAAGATCTAAACCTACAACATTATGACCAAGTTCATGAAAAACTTGTATAGCTCCCCCAGAATTACAACCCACTTCTAATATATTTAATTTTTTTGAGAAATCTATATTTTCTTTAATATACTCATAAATAGCATACTTTGCATTATGATATTGAGATTTAAATGATTCATCAAATCCAACTGAGTACCCTATATCTAAATCATTAAAATGATGTATATAAAAATCATTATATGCATCTTGATTTAATCTTTTACTTGCATATAAAAAACCACAATCTTTACATAAACTAATTATATGGGGTAATCCATATTTATCTTTTTGAGAAATTTCATCTTTACTATTCGATTGACAGATAGGGCAACTAATATTTTCAAATTTATATAATTTTTTTTCTATTTTTTCTAAAATTTCTTTTTTAGCTTTCTCTTGCGAACTATTTAATTTCTCACACTCTTTTCCGTCAAAGTTAAATCTTTTACTTAGCATCTAATTTCCCCTTTACAATATTAAATATATTCTTTATTCCATATAATAAAGTTTCAAAAGTCACAATTATAACTTTAGCATCAGCAACTTCTATTTTATTAGCACTATTTAATGTATGAAAAGCGATATATCCTTTTGGAGGATATATCATTTCTATACAATGTTCTTCATAGTTCATCTCATCTAAAATATCTACTTCCATAATATTTATTTTATAACCATATCTCGTTTTACAATCTTGTGAAACTCTATAAAGTTTATTATCTTTTTTTATAAATTCTCCACCCATTCTTGCAAATTCATTATCCAAAACTACTGGATTTTGATGATACTCATTAAACTCTTCATTTAAATTATTTGAAATAAAAATAGATAAATTTCTAGAATGCAAATCACTATTCTCTTCAGATTTATTCGTAAATAAAAACCATTTACTATTAAAATTTAATAAGATACTATCTGCATAGTTACCTTTTAATAAAGTTTTTGTCTTCTTCAACTTATAGGGAAACTCTATAAACTCATATAAATCAACGCTATTATTGGCATGTGATTCCGGTATCATATAATATTTATTCTGCTCTTTAAATACATTAGGAAAAGAGAGATGATACTCTTCTTTTAAAATAATCTCTATATCTTCTAATATATTTTTATCTTGATTTAATCTACCTACGCATAAATATCCATGTCTCTGTTTTATATCAAACTCTTCAAAAAAGATATAATAACAACCATTTTCATAGATTACAAAACTATCAGCTCTACTTACATTTTTAGGCTGAGGTAATTTAATCCACTCTTTATGCTCTTTAACTCTATATAAAATAAACCATTGATGTGTTGAAAAGACTACCCAATATATCTTTTTAAATATACTAAACACTATTGTTCTCCAATATGTATAAGTGCCTTATTAAGACTTTTTATCCAGTTATCAAGGGTAAAAATATAAGCATCTCTACTTTCCAAGAAAGTATTTATATTTTCTATATATTGCATATAATCTTTATTTGTCATATTTTTAATATACGCATATAACTCTTCATAATTATTAAAATCTCTAAAATCAATAAAACAATTTTTAGGTATTATCTCATCTATATTTGGTGCACCCCAATATATTGGTACTGTTTGAGAGAGAAAACTATCAAAAATCTTTTCACTAATATAATCTCTAATTAGATTTGTATTTTCAAAACAGACTGAGAATTTATATTGACTCATTGTCTCTTGTTTATCTTTTGCCATACCTTTATATGATATCCTTTTGGGTGCCAATAATTTACTTCTAAAAAATGTTCTATTTTTTAATACGAATCTCCATTCATCCCAGCCATATCCCCATAAATCAAAATCATTTAAATGATTTATTTCAAACCATTTTACAGTATCTAATCGCTTTGAATATAATTCACCCTCTATATTTGAAGTTAAGTTACTATTTATTAACGTAAGAAGTTTTCTATTTAAATAATTTTCAACATCACTTATTTTAGACTTTACAAATCTTGTAGATGGGAAAAAAAAGTATTTTTTATTATCAACTAAATCTCTTTTCCAAGTCAATACTATATCAAATTCATTATGTCTATTTTTATCATAGTTTCTACCACTAATCATCTCTGCTTCACGTAACATCACAACTGTTTTAGTTTTTGTTCTATCTATCACTTTTTCAATATTAAAAGTTGGCATATCTAAAAATATACATATATCAGGTTCTCTTTTTTGTTTAGTATAAATATCTAAACTATGAACTTCATAACCCAATTCATCTCTAAACTTTACATACTCATTAGTATTATCATAATTATCTAAAAAATAATCATTTTTAACTCTCTTATCTGATTGATGATAGAAGGCTATAGTTTTAAACATCCATAAATTCCTTATGAACATAAATATCATCTAATCCAACAATTCTACCCCATAAGATATAATTATTTTTAAACATTAATTCTCTAATATTTTCATCACCAAAAATTGGATTACTTAAAAAATTATTTTCTATAGTTAAAACATTTATACGTACTTTATTAAAATCAATACCTTGTAAAACATTAAGTTCATGACCCTCAACATCTATAGACATATAATCAATATATTCTATATTCTCTGCTAAAAAAACCTCTTTAAGTGGTTTAACTTTTATAGTAATCTCTTCTGTCTCATAACCATAATCTTCATCTCTTGTTTCTTTAACAAAAGATAGCATATCTTCCCATCCTGTAGCATCTTTAACAATAGAAAAAGTAACTTCACCTTCTTTATTTGAAGCACCAAATGGAAAGAATTTTGCTTTTCTATGCTTTTCCCATAATGGTTTCATATAGGGTAATGGCTCAAATACATAACCACTCCATCCCAACTCTTCAAAATATAATGTATTATTTATATTTAAAGGATGATTTCCTCCAACATCACAAAAAATACCCATTTTTTTATTTTTAAAAAAATTATTATAAATAATATAATCTTGATTATCTTGCGAATATAACTTTCTATCCTCTTCAAAAAAAAGCTTTGTTTTAGGATACTGTTGTTGAAATTTTTTTATAATTCTCTCTTCTTTAACTTTTCCTAACATTGTATAAAATTTTGGGAAAACTTTTCTTGCTAATTTTTTAATATTCTTTTTCATCTTCTCTCTCCATTTAAATTTTTGGTATAAAACATATAAGTTTTAAGTAATAAAATTGGCGTAAATCTTTATCAAATAAATCATATATATAATTAATACTAAACATAGTAATAATCGTACCCATTGCTGCTCCAGTTACCCCAAAAGCTTCAATTAAAAAATAATTTAATAAAATATTTATACCAACACCAAAAATACTTTTATATAAATATTTTTTTTCATATCTTTCTATATATAATATCTTAACAAATACTGCACCTATTGAGGTAAATATAATAGTCCATGATAATATTTCTAATATTTTACTTGCTAAAATATATTGGCTACCATATAAAATATTTACAATTTCATTGCTAAAACTATATAAAAAAATAGCAATAGGTATAGAGATCCAAATAACACTTCTATACATCTTTTCTAAAAGTTTTAAATATCTTTTTTCATCTTCTTTTTTTAACTCTACAATCTTGGGAAAAAGTGAAGCAACTATAATTCCTGGTATAAAATAAAATAATTCACTTACTCTAATAGCTGCAGCATAGTTACCAACTGCTTCATCATTTACCATATACTTTAACATAATTTGATCTGTTCTAGTATAGATAAAAGCTGAAACTGAAACTAAAACCAATGGCAAGGAGACCTCTATATACTCTTTAAAAGTCTTTTTATCAAAACTCCAGTGAAATATAGATAAATCACTCACTCTATAAATATATAAAAACCCTATTGATACAATCATTACATCAAAAATAAGGGCATAAGCAAAATATATTAAATCATATTCAAAATAGATAAAATAAAATTTTACTATAGCTGATAAAAAGAACCCCATATTACTTACTAAAACAGTAGATTTAGATTTAACTTGAGATTGAAAGTAACTATCTATAATTATATTGAAATTTTGGAAAATAATTGTAAAAGAGATAATAGAGACAATATAAAAATTACTATCATCTAATATAAACTTTTCAAGAATAAATAGTAATAGTATAGAAAAACTTGATGAAAAAAGTGACATTTTAAACCATGTACCAAGTAGTATATCTCTCTTTTTAGGAAACTTTACTAAATCTCTAATAACTACTTGACTGATACCTAAAGATGCAAATGCCATGAAGATACTGACAACACTTTGAGCATAAGATAAGATACCAAAATTTTCAGGTCCTAAATATCTTGTAAGATATATAATAAGAAAAAATCCTATTCCCATTTTAAATATCTTATCAAAAAAAAGCCATGAAGTATTAAAAAAATATTTCATAAATTCTTTATTTGATTTTAGTTTATTTAACACTATTTAAAGACCTTTCTCTGAGATACCAACTATAGACCATTGTAATACCCTCTTCTAATTCAACTCTATGTTTCCATCCAAGTTCATGAAGTTTAGAAGGGTCTGTTAACTTAACCATTGTTCCATCAGGCTTACTATCATCAAAATATAATTCACCCTTATATCCTACTATCTTTTTAATCGTCTCTGCCAACTCTCTAATAGATATATCTACACCTGTACCTATATTGATATGTGTATTTCTTATCTCTTTATCATCTTGCTTATAAGTGTCTTTAAAATCTCTACTCTCTAGTAAGAATACACAAGCATCTGCCATATCTTCAGAGTATAAAAACTCTCGTCTTGGCTTTCCACTACCCCATATTTCAACTTGCTTCTCATTGTTTAATTTTGCTTCATGCATTTTTCTAAGAAGTGCAGGTAACACATGTGAAGTTTCCAAATCAAAATTATCATTAATTCCATATAGGTTGGTAGGCATAACTGAAATAAAATTTGTTCCATACTGCAAATTATAACTCTCACACATCTTAATACCTGCTATTTTAGCTATGGCATAAGGCTCATTAGTATACTCTAGTTCACTTGTAAGGAGATACTTCTCCTTCATAGGTTGAGGAGAGTTTTTAGGATAGATACAAGTGCTACCTAGAAAAAGTAATTTTTCTACACCGTTTAGATAACTTTGATGAATAATATTATTTTGAATTTGTAAATTCTCATAAATAAAATCAGCTCTGTAAGTATTATTAGCTACTATTCCACCCACTTTTGCAGCAGCTAAAATTACATATTCTGGTTTTTCTATTTTAAAAAAATTGGCTACAGCTAGACTATCTAATAGATCTAACTCTTTATGCGTCCTATAAATAAGATTAATATACCCTTTGGATTCTAAATTTTTTACAATAGCAGAACCTACTAAACCTCGATGACCTGCTATATATATTTTACTATTTTGATTCATCTTTTTTCTACTCAAAATAGTTCATTATGGTATAACCACCATCTTTAAGGTATTGATCTTTAGTCATAAGTTTTAAGTCACTTTTCATCATATCGTTCACTAATGCTTCTAATTTATACTCTCTACTCCATCCAAGTTTTGTCTCTGCTTTTGTTGGATCACCCAAAAGTAAATCAACCTCTGTAGGTCTAAAATATTGTGGATCAACAGCTACTACTTCCCGTCCTACTTCTAACTGATACTCCGGATTTGAACAAGAGTTTACATAACCTTTTTCATCTATACCATTCCCTTTAAACAGTAGCTCAATTCCAGCATAAGCAAAAGACATTTTTACAAAATCTCTTACCGTTGTAGTCTCACCTGTAGCAATCACCCAATCTTCAGGCTCATCTGCTTGTAGAATCATCCACATCATTTTTACATAATCTTTAGCATGTCCCCAATCTCTTTTTGCATCTAAGTTTCCAAGATATAGTTTATCTTGTAATCCAAGTGCTATTTTTGAAGCTGCTCTAGTAATCTTTCTTGTAACAAATGTTTCACCTCTTACAGGAGACTCATGGTTAAATAAAATTCCATTACAGGCAAACATTCCATACGCTTCTCTGTAGTTCACGGTAATCCAATATGCATACATTTTTGCCACAGCATAAGGACTTCTTGGGTAAAACGGTGTTGTCTCTTTTTGTGGAGTCTCTTGTACTTTTCCATAAAGCTCTGAGGTACTAGCTTGATAAACTTTTGTCTTTTTAGTTAGCCCTAAAAGTTTTACAGCTTCTAAGATTCTTAATGTTCCCATTCCATCTGCATTAGCCACATACTCAGGTGTCTCAAAACTTACAGCAACATGACTCATAGCTGCCAAATTATATATCTCATCTGGTTGTACCTCTTGAATAACTTTAGTTAAATTCATTGAGTCTGTCATATCACCATAATGTAAAATTAAATTTCTATTTTCAATATGAGGATCTTGATATAGATGATCTATTCTATCTGTATTAAAAAGTGAACTTCTACGTTTTATACCATGAACAATATAACCTTTTTTTAATAGAAACTCTGCAAGATATGATCCATCTTGACCTGTAATTCCTGTTATTAATGCTATTTTTTTATCTACCATTATATATCTTTTCCTCTCTATTAAAATCATCTTCAAGACGAACTATATCATCCTCACCCGTATATTCACCCACTTGAGCTTCTATTAGTACTACTGGAATTTTTCCTTCATTTGAGAGTCTATGTACTTCACCCATTTTAATATATGTAGATTCATTTGGTCTTATTAATTTAGTTTCATTACCAACCGTAACTGTAGCTGTACCAGAGACAACAATCCAATGCTCATTACGATGATAATGTTTTTGTAAAGATAGACGTTTATTGGGTTGAACAACTATTCTTTTAATTTTATAAGTATCAGAGGAGAGAAGTATCTCATATGTTCCCCAAGGTCGATGGGTCAATTTATGAGCTTTTGTTAACTCAGAACCTTGAAGATTTAGCTCTTTAACAACCTCTTTTACCTTTGAAGAAGAACCTTTTTTAGAAATCATTAAAGCATCAGGTGTATCAACAACAACCAAATTATCTACATCAATTAATGCAACCTGTTTATGAGATAAAATAAAATTACTATCTGAATTAACTGCAATAGTTTGATTATGAGAAGGAATCTCTTTCTCTAAACTTTCAAAACTACCTAAATCAGACCATGAAAAAGTAGATGGAATTACTTTAACTTTACGAGAGTGTTCCATAACAGCATAATCTATACTATCTTCAGGAATATTTTTCATTAATTCTAAATTAATTCTATTTAAATTATTTCCAGAAGAGAGATCTTTTAGTGCAATTTTCGATGCTTCTAATATATTTGGAGCATATTTTTTCATCTCATCTAAAAAAACTCCTGCTTTAAAACAGAACATCCCACTATTCCAGTAGTAATTTCCAGATTTCATATAGCTTTCTGCTAAATTTAATGTAGGTTTTTCATGAAAAGCAATAACCTCTTCTCCTTCAGCCTCAATATAACCAAATCCTGTCTCAGGAGAGGTAGGAGTAATACCAAAAGTTACTAGATAATCTTGATTTGCCAACAGTTTAGCTCTATTCACTACTTCTATATAATTATTTTGATTTTTAATTAAGTGGTCAGAGGGAGTTATAAAGAGTAACTCCTCCCTATCTAAAAGTAAACACGCTAAAGTAATAGCTGGTGCTGTATTTCTTCCTATTGGTTCAAGTAGATACTCAAATGGTTTATCATATTCTAGCTCTTCTACTTGATCTGATGCTAAAAAATACTGCTCTTGATTTGAGACAATAAGCACTCTTTGGGAAAATGAAAGATTTCTCTCTATTGTAAGTTGAAAGAGAGATTTCTCATCAAATAATTTTACAAACTGTTTGGGCATAAGTGTACGAGAAAGAGGCCAAAGTCGTGTACCATTTCCTCCACATAATATTATATTTGTCATCTAAATTACAAGCTCTATTTTTATAAATTTTACACATTATAACTAAAAAAAATTAAGTATAAAACCCAAGAAATAGTGCTTTATTAGATAGTGTTTTAAACTATTTAAATCAATGATTTAAAGATAGATAAACTGTCTAATTTCTCCCAAGGATAGTCACTCTGTCCTACTTGTCCTCTTGCAGCGACATCTGCATATAAAAAAGTCTCTTTTGATGGTTTATCAAGATTAAACTTTTTAGTAATCCAATTTGGAGTTAGAGGAAAGTTTTCCATGACAAATGTTGAAAGTTTATCATCATCTAAACTAGCAACTACAGTTCCATATGTATCAACAGCTACAGAAGTTGGTCTTGCTACTCCAATGGCATATGAAATCTGAACCACACATTTTTTAGCCAAACCAGCTGCAACAATATGTTTTGCAATGTAACGTGCAGCATAAAGTCCTGAACGATCTACTTTTGTATAGTCCTTTGAACTTTGAGCTCCACCACCAATTGGTGAATAGCCTCCAAAGCTGTCAACAATAAGTTTACGACCTGTCAAGCCTGAATCATGTAAAGGAGAGTGAGAAACATACTTTCCTGTAGGGTTAATATGAATAATTGTCTCTTCTTTATTGTAAAGTTCATTTGGCAGTCCAGCATTATCAATAAGTCCTTGAATAAGCTCTCTAACTGTTTCAATGCTCATACTAGCAACACAGGGAGCAGAGACCACAATAGTATGAATTTTTTGTGGTTGACAAGACTCAAAGTTATCTTTTACTCCATAATCCATGGTTACTTGTGTTTTAATATCAACACCCAATTCATGAGGGTTTTCTTTTGCATAAGCATACACATTTTCCATAAGCATACGAGCATAAGTAATGGCACTTGGCATATAATTTTCAGTTTCACAGTCTGCATAACCAAACATGATTCCTTGATCTCCAGCACCTGTCTCACCATCTTCTTGGTCAACACCTTGGTTAATATCTGGAGATTGTTCATTAAGCAAAATTTGAACAGCAACATCTTCAGGTTTTAAACATTCAGCATTTGTAAAAAATGGATTCTCACCATAACCAATATTGGCTAATGCATCTTTGACTAGATTAGTATAGTCATCACTACTCATTTTTGTATTTGAAGTAACTTCACCACCAATAACCACATGTTTACCAGCTACAAAAACTTCTGATGCAACTCTTGATTTTGAGTCCCCAATAATTAATTTATCAACTATAGTATCTGCAATAATATCTGCACACTTATCAGGATGCCCTGGGCTTACCACTTCACTTGTAAAAAGATACATTTTATTTACATTCCTTATATTTTCTATTTTTATTATAATCCTGGTGCTTTCCACATTGATGTAGTTAATCCTCTCTCAACCAACATCAATTGTGCTTCATAAACATCCAGCCATTTTTTTTCTATAGCATTATACTCAGCAAAGTTTAAGTTATTGGGTAAATATTCTCTATCCCACTCTACTAATTTTTCAGATGCTTCTACCAATGAAGCATAAATCCCTGCTCCAACACCAGCAGCCATAGCAGCACCTAGTGCTGTTGCTTCTGTTACTTTTGGAATTTTAACCTTATATCCGGTTACATCTGCCAATATTTGAGACCATAAAGCACCTCTACTAGCTCCCCCTGCAAAGACTATCTCTTTAATATCTATATTTGTAAATTCTTGAATCTTTTTTAAATTAATAGCAGAGACAAGACAAGCATTTTCTTCTAATGCTCTAAACATTGACGCACGGTTACAAATTTTAGGGTCAATAGACAAATTTATAAAACTTGGACTTGCATGGTACCACTTTCCATACTTCATTGCATCAGAAAATATTGGTATGATACCATGCGAACCTACCGGAACCTTTGAAGCTTTCTCTTCTAAGACAGCATAAGTATCTACTCCTCTCTCTTTGGCTTCAACTTTTTCCATATCACAAAAAGCATCTCTAAACCAACGCATAACTAAACCAGAAAAGAAAGTAATACCCTCTGCTTGTGAAACTCCTGTAACTACATGAGGATTTACTCTAATACCCATGTCAGAAGGTGGGGTAACCGTTGCATCAATATTCACAACTTGTTGCCAAAATGAACCACCAAGTACAGCAACTTGCCCAACTTTCACCACACCTAAACCTGCAGCACCCAACTGTACATCTCCTCCACCCATAACCACTTTTGTTTGCGTTGAGAGTCCAGAGCTAACATTAGTTACATTACCCATAACGGTTCCAACTTCTAGTACAGGAGGGAAGATGTCAGCTTTTACTCCTACTCTGCTTGCCATCTCACTCACCCAAGTTCTTTTTTCTAAAGAAAAAATTCCTGTCGTTCCACCATTTGAAGGATCGGTTGCAATAACACCTGAGAGTTTAGCCAATATCCAGTCACCAATCATAGAGATTAAAGCCACTTTTTCATAGACCTCTGGCATATTGTTTTTAAGCCACATGATCCGTGGTAACGCACCCAAAGCAAAGGTTTGACCTGAGAGTGCATAGAACTCCTCTTCAATCCCCTCAAAGTTCTCTTTTAGATACTTAACCTCATTAGCTGCACGAGCATCGACATTGGCAACACCCCAAAGCTCTCTTCCTTCTGCATCATACAGAACAATACCTTCACGCATTGAAGTAGCAGAGACAGCAACAACCTCCTCTGCTCTTAGCCCAGCTAGTTTAATCGATTCTTTTATACAACTAACTGTTAACTCCCAATTTTTCTCTGTATCAAAAGTCATTGAATTTGGAACACCATCAACCTCTAAATGTGTCCACTCTTGTTGTGAAACTGAAATCTGATTTCCATCTGTATCAAAAATTACAGCTCTTACTGAACCTGTCCCTGCATCTATTGCCATCAAATATTGCATCTAGTCATCCTTATAAATATAAACTTTTTATTAAAATTATAAAATAAATTTTATTCCTATTTAAGAAAAAAGTAGTTTTTAACACTTATAACGTTATAATCACACATAATAGAATATCTTAAAACACAAAATTTAAAAGGCACTTCATGTTAAAAAAAATATTTATTGTAACTATACTATTAATAGGTACTCTACAAGCAATAACTCTCAAAACTACAAAAGAGCTCTATAATATTAATGAAGAAATTATAACAAACTTCACAGAATTAAAAGGAAATAATAAAAACTGGATTGCAATTTATCCAGAAGGAAGTAATAATGATTGGAAAAATGTTCTTCAATGGAGTTGGACAAAGGTTGAAAATGGTAATCATCATTTTCAACCTTTACCAGAAGGTCAATATCAAGTAAGAATTTTTTATAATAACTCATTTAAACTTGAAATATCTAAAAGTTTTATTGTTGAGAATAATGGAGAAGCTTTACCTGTTAAATTAACTACAAATAAAGAAAGTTATGAACCAAATGAAAAACCTACTATTAGTTTTAAAAATATGTCCGGAGATAATAAAGATTGGTTAGCTATTTATAAAGTAGATTCATCAAATGCTTGGAAAAATGTTATTCAATGGAGATGGGCAAAAGCAATTAATGGAGAACAAATATTTGACCCCTTACCTGTTGGAGATTATGAAGTAAGAGCTTTCTTTAGAAACTCATATAAACTTGAAACTAGTAAAAAATTCTCTGTTCTTGTACAACCAAAAATTACACTAAAAACAACACAAAAGATATATGATGTAAATGAGAAACCCGTAACTATTTTTACTAATTTATCAGGAAAAGCTACTGATTGGTTAGCAATATATCCAGCAGGAAGTTCAAATGAATGGAAAAATGTTATTCAGTGGGATTGGGCAAGAAATGTTAATGGTTCTCATGTATTTAAACCTCTTCCTATAGGTGAATACGAGGTACGTATCTTCTTAAATAATTCATTTAATCTTTCGGCATCAAAAAAATTCAGTGTACAAAATCTTCCAATTTCATCTAAAGTCTATGAAAATGCAGAGAATGGTATTAATCCAAAATGGGTAAAAAATTCAGGAAGATACAATCCCATTCACTACAGAGGTGGAGGATATAAAAGTCGTGGGGCTTTAGTATTAACAACTTTCTGGGCAAGAGACATCAATGGATTTAATAATAGCTCTTCATACTCACTAGCATTAGATGCTGATGCCTCTAAAAAAGTTTTAGAGTTAGATATTGGTGGATTGGCAAACTATAACACAAGACAGGGTTACAGAACTGGTTATATGCCTCACTATAATATCTCTATATGGTTTCATACATTAAAAGGTCCTCGTAGAATTATTTGGGACTCATTTTATAATCATAACCATATCACGAAACCATTTTTAAGTAATAATGGAGAGACAATTAATTCACCATCTCCTTTTGAGTTTGTTAGAGGATTTGGTTATGCCCCTGTAACTCAATGGAATCACTTTAAAGTAAATATTGAGTCTGTTTTACAAAAATTTGAACCAAATAATATTGTAACAAGTATAGATACATTCTCTGCAACTGGTGGATTCTTAGATAATATCAAACTTTCAAACCGTTAAACAAATAGAGGAGAGTCCACTCTCCTCAAAACTACTTCAATTTTGCCTGTTCTAACTCCCAATACTCCATCTCAAAACTATCTTTCAAAGAAATACTCTCATAACCACCTAATTTATCTGCACGCAAAACAGCCATCATGGTATGTTCAACCACATCATTAAGCACATTTGACTCTTTCTCACTCTTCCCAAACATCACTACACCAAAGTTTTTAATAACAGCATAATTAGGTGCAGGGTTTAGCATAATTTCATCAGTAGCAAACTTCTTAAAATAAGCCTTATAATCATTCACATAATTGGAGACTGCTTCGTCTAAATTCTCATTAACAATCAAAGGAACCCGTTTTGTTCTAATGATATGCTCAGGAGTCAAAACTCCACGAGTTGCTTTCATGTAAAGGTGGTCTTGTGAAGCATAGTGCAACGCCAAAGGTGTTTGATTTACTTTTAAAGAAATCTCACACCCTTTCTCTTTTTCAACAAGTTCTTTTAACTTCTCAATATCAAATGCCGTAGGTTCAATCTTATTAAACACAACGTCTGCATTCTCTTTCAGAAAATCCTCAGCCATAGTAACAGCCTCAATCATCTTATCATAAGACTTTTTAGCATCGTCATCAAAGGTAAAAATACCATGATTATGTAAAATAATCCCTTCACAAGCATCCCAATCAAAATCACGAGTCATTTTAAAAATCTCATGAGCTAAAATGAACCCTGGCATAATATAAGGAACAATCAAAAAGTTAGGAAAAAGCTTTTCAATATACTCTTTACCATTCACAGAATTTGAAATAGTCACAACAGCATCTGCATGAGTATGGTCAACTACTTTAAAAGGAATAAGTGCATGAAGTATCGCCTCAACAGAAGGATTAGGAGCAGAGCTGTCAATCATGGCTGCTTTTTGACCTGAAACCATCTCTGTGTCACTCAACTCTTCAAGTTCTGCCATCTCTAACAGAGTAGACATCTTAACAGGTGAGAAACCTTCTGCTTTAATGCTCACCAAGTCCCATCCACTTCCTTTAACATAGAGTATTTCTTCTCCATCAACCATAGATTTTACGGAGGTATTTCCTCCTCCATGAAGTACCAATTCATCTGAACGACCCAATAAATTTGAAGAGAAGACACGAAGTTCTAAATCACCACTATAGTTACTCGCCTCCTCGGCTGTCCATAGATTTTTCATTACTTCAATACTTCTAATTCATCGGAATATTTTTTTTCACAGTAAGGCTCATAACTTGACTTATAAACAGCATAATGAGCAGAAGCTTTGTGTCCATCAAGTGCTGCTTCATTTTCCCAAGACTCATACGCCATAAACTTTCTAGGGTTATTTTCATATTGAAAGATTTCATAAAAAATCACACCTTTTTCTGATTTACTTGGT
>Ga0256826_1000302_pt1 | contig 28829 bp, 27 predicted proteins | sample CV79metaG_FD_185975 | JGI IMG/M metagenome (GOLD analysis project Ga0256826, IMG submission 185975) | Hydrothermal vent microbial communities from East Pacific Rise, Pacific Ocean - CV79 | ecosystem: Environmental > Aquatic > Marine > Hydrothermal vents | place: Pacific Ocean: East Pacific Rise...
AGAAGAGTTTTTACATCTTTCTCATCAAGTTCTGAACGGTAGAGATCATAAAGTGCTTCTGTAGCATCTTCAATTCCTAGTAGATGTTCTGCTTTTGCATAGAGGTCAAGGTTTGTCATAGATTATCTATTTTCCGATTTTATAATTGCATTTATTTTTTCATATATATCTAGAACTTCATTTTTCTTTGAGATATATGAATTTTTATTTGCTATAAGATATGTTGAAGATGTCATGATGTCTTCAACAACTTCAAGTCCATTCTGTTTCATAGTTGCACCAGTTTCAACAACATCTACTATCATATCAGCTAACCCAATAAGAGGAGCAAGTTCTACAGAACCGTTTAGTTTAATGATTTCAACACTTACAGCACGCTCTTCAAAGTAGCGTTTCGTTATGTTTACCATCTTAGATGCAACTTTTAACTCTGGTTTTGAAAGATCCAGTTTTTCACCAACTTTCATACCTATAGAAACCTTACAAACGCCACGTTGTAAATCTAAAAGACGTACTACATCAAGCCCTTGTTCTTCTAAAGTATCAAGTCCAACCACACCTATGTCTGCTGCTTGATGATAAACATAAGTCGCAACATCTTGGTTACGAACAAGTAAAAAACGAAAATTTGGAGTCTCTAAAATTAATTTTCTATCGTCAAATTTAAAACCATCACCAAAGATTGTTTCAAATAGTTCTAGTGTTTCTTTAGCAATACGCCCTTTTGGAAGTGCAACTGTTAACATAGTTTAGCCTTTATAATAATCTTTTTCATTCCACTAAAAATCAACTCTTCATCGACCTTAGCATTTTTAAATACTTTCTTAAACGCCAAAGCATCTCCACCTGTTAAAATAACGGGTAAATTGTGAGACATCACTTCAGAGTAGAGTGTTTTCACAAAACCATAGCTAATGGCATCTTGTGTATTTTTCGGCATTATATCTAAGTCACACTCAAAATTAAATGAATACTCTAAAGCTTGTGAAATATTTGCATAAGTTTTTTGCATTGCATTAATTCCAGGATAGATAAAACCACCTAAAAATTCTTTATTTTTCACTATATCTACAGTAATAGCGCTTCCTGCATCAACAATTACAGCATCATTAGTAGCTTCTATAGCAAAAATTCTATCTACACCCATAGTCTCATAATATTTATTTTTTTTAATATATTGCGATAAATCTATCCAGTTGGAGAGACCCTTTAGTTGCTTGTTAACTTCATTGTTAACTGAAATATAATAAACTTTTTCTTTAAAATCATTTGGAATAAAATTTTTCACACTTTTTTTATATGACTTATTTATCTCTAAAAAATGATACGAAGTATTTCCAATATCACACAAAATCATTATTGTACTTTCCACCCAGCTTCTTTAAAGCCTGCTTTAGCTTTTGAACATAAAGGAGCATCTATAAAAATAATTTTATGTTTGAAATTATGTTCACAATAGAGTACAAGTTTTGCATATATTTCTTGCATTTTATGCACATCCTTCATAAGAACTCTACTCTTCTGACTCATAGCGAATATAGCCCAAAAGTAGCCTCTTGTGTCAGTTGCCTTATAAATTTTTATCTTATTTCTTACACCTAATTCTTTAGGAGTAATCTCTTGCATTTTTTTATATATTTTGCCTTTTTTTCTAAGGGCGTCTACTACCATTTGCATATTTATAATTTTACCTTTATTTTACAAAATCTATTAAGTAATTATTTTATCATAATAAACCAAATATATTATAAGTTAAACTAAGCTATGTTATAATGTGTACTTAACTAGATTATAAAGGAAAGCATAAATGAAATTAATACTATTAGTTATTTCAATACTACTAACTTTAAATGCTTCTAATACTTCTTCTCCAAATTTAGAAGAGGCATTAAGCATTTTAAGAAACAACAATCTTGAAATAAAATCCGCTGACATGGATATACTAAGTGCAAAAAAAGAGGAGAATACTGTCTCTGGGTTACATTGGGGTAAACTAGACTTTATTCAAGATTTTGCTCGTTCAAATGACGCAGGAAATGTTTTTGGGTTTAAACTCACTTCTCGTGAAGCAGTTTTTAGAGATTTTGGATTTTCACAATTTGGACAAATTGGGATAGATACACCACCAGATGATTTAAACTCTCCAGATGCTAGAAACTTTTTTCAAAGTAAACTAAAATACGAAGTTCCTCTTTTTACAGGTTTTGCATTAAGTTCATATACAAATATTATGAAATCAATGACAAAAATGAAATCTTTAGAAAAAGATGCTGTTATAAATGAAAAAACATATCAACTAAGAAAATCATTTTACGATATGAAACTTCTTAATGATTCTATTGAAAATTTATCAACTATTTTAAATAATATTGAAAAATTGGAAGAGACTACTCAAAATATGATTGATGTGGGCTATGCAAAAAAAGTGGATCTTTTAGAAGTAAAAGCTAAAAAAGGTAATGTTTCACGTCTTTTAATGCATATGGATTCAAACAAAAAACTACTTTATCACTATATTAGTTTTTTACTTAATGAACCTATAACACAAATCACTACACCATCATCAGATGTAGAATTGCCACTTATGAATGATGAAGATATATTGTCATCAAATCTCGACATCAAGAAAGCTTTTACAGGTTTAACTATTCGTCAAAATATGCTTAAATCTAGCCAAGCATCTTACTACCCTACTCTAGGAGCTTTTGGTGAAATTGCAACTGCTGATGATACTTTTTTAGGTGATGCTTCTGACCATAGTGCTTATACAGTTGGTGCTAGACTTACATGGAATCTTTTTAACGGTGGTATCGATAGTGCTAAAGTTGAAAAATCTAAAATAGAACATATGAAAATGCAATCTCAAGTTGAACTTGCAAAACAAGGGATAGCATTAAAACTAGCTAAAACAAGAACAGAAATTGCAACTGCTAACGAAGAGATAGCTTCACTCGAAAAAGAGCTTAATCTTGCAAGTGCAATTTATGAAAACTATGAAGGAAGATATAAAGAAAAACTCTCTTCTATGAATGATGTAATCATAAAACAGTCAGAACAAATACAGAAAATTTTGCAACTACAAATAGCAAAAAACACAAGAAATGAAAAGATATTTGCTTTAGAAAAACTAGCAAACCAAGGAGAATAAAATGAAAAAACTACTACTTACTTTAGCACTTGGTGCTTCACTTATAGCAGAGACTATTACACTTTCAGGAAGTGTAATTTCTGATAATCAAAAGATGATTACAAGTCGTTTTATGGGATTTGTAACTAATGTATATATTCACGAAGGTGAAAAAGTAAAAAGAAATCAAACTCTTTATACTATTGACTCAAGAGAGATAGACTCTTCTAAACGCCAAGCTGAACTAAGCCTTCAAATGTACCAAAATCAATATACAAATGTAAAAATAAATCTTGACCGTCATATAAGACTACTAGAAAAAGATATGGTTTCTAAGTATGAAGTGGAAAACCTAGAACTTGCAGAAAAAAACTTACAAGATATGATGTCAATAGCAAAAGCTAGACTTCAAGAAGTGGAAAATCAATATAGATATTTAAATATCAAAGCTCCTAACAATGGTGTTGTTGTTGCAAAAAATATTAAAGTTGGAGAGATGGCAATGCCTGGTATGCCAGCTGTTATTCTTTCAGACTTAAGTGACCTTAAAATAAGTGCTGAAATACCTGAAAGTAATCTTTCTCTTATCTCACATGGCAAAAAAGTTATAGTTAAGATTCCTTCATTAGGTGTTAATACCATTGGTAAAGTAACGGCAATCATCCCTAACTCTAATCCTATGACACACACATTTAAAATCAAAGTTTCATTTAAAACAAAAAACAAGTCAGTATATCCTGGTATGTACGCGACTATTAGCATAAACTAAAGGTTCTAATATGGAAAAAAGTTATACACCAAATGATTATGCTGGAAAATTAGCAAAAATGTTTATTAGAAACCCTTTGACAACTGTTTTAGGTGTTTTTTTAATTGTTATTGGATATCTAGCACTTGAAATTATGCCTAGAGAAGAGAACCCACAGATGGTTGTTAGTGGTTCTACTGTTATAGTTGCACTCCCTGGTGCTAGTGCTAAAGAGATTGAAAAAATTATTGTAAAACCTCTTGAAAGAAAAATGAAAGAAGTTCTTGGGGTAGAAAATATTTATGGTCGAGCGATGGATAATGTAGGTATAGTTAATGCTGCCTTTTTCATTGGTCAAGAGAAGGATGGTTCTAATCTTAAGGTATATGATAAGATTATGCAAAATGCAGATATGTTTCCTAAAGGAGCAATGCAACCAATAATCAAACCTCTTGATATTGATGTTGATATTCCTATTGTTTCTGTTGCATTTTATACTTCTGATACAAATATGAGTAAAACAGAACTTCACGATAAAGTAAAAGAGATACAACATAAAATCAACGGTCTTGCTAATGTTGCTGTAACAGATTTAAAAGGTGGTTATAAACACCAGTTTAATATAGAAGTTGATTTAAATAAACTCTCAGGTTACAATCTCTCTATGGGTCAAATTATGAAAGCTGTTGAATCTTTAGCCTATAATGTACCAGCAACTAAAACTACATCTAAAGATAATCAAATAGTTATACTTAGTGTTAAAAATGCTTTAGAAAATGAAAAAGACATTGGCGATATTATAGTAGCACAATATATGGGTTCACCTATATATCTTAAACAAGTAGCAAGTGTATCAAACTCTTATGATATACAAAATTTTAAATCAGCAACAATTAATAAACGTGATGAAAATGGAAACTTTACTGGATTTAAAGATCAAGTAACACTAACTGTTTCAAAACTACAAGGTACAAATGCTGTTGTTATTGCTGACTCTGTAAAAGATGAACTAGCAACATATAAAGAGTACTTAGCTAAAAATGGTATTTACTATGTAATCACTAGAAATGATGGTGAAAGAGCTGATGAAGCTGTTAATGAGCTTGTCTATCACCTTGTACTATCTATCGTCATTATTGCTATACTTCTTATCTTTGTACTTGGATGGAGAGAATCTCTTATAGTTACATTTACTGTTCCTGCTATTTTAGCTATAACTCTTTTTGTAGCATACTTAACTGGTCAGACTATCAATAGAATTACTCTCTTTGCATTTTTACTCTCTCTAGGTCTTTTAGTTGATGCAGCGATTATTGTTATTGAGAATATACACCGTCACTATCATTCACCTGAATCAGCACATGAAACACCAGATGAACTAATGATAAAAGCAACTGATGAAATTGGACCACCAACAAATATAGCAACGCTTGCTATTATTATGACTATGGTTCCAATGGCATTTGTTGGGCAGATGATGGGTCAGTTTATGAAACCGATTCCTGCGAATGTGCCTGTTGCACTTATAGCTTCACTATTTGTAGCATATATTTTTACTCCTTATTTAGCAGTAAGAATGTTAAAACGCCCAGATTTCAGTAAAAAAGGAGAGCATTAATGTTCGCTAAATTTGAAAAAGCAGTACGAACAGGTATTGAAAGTAAAACACAAAGAAGATTTATTTTACTTGCTACTTTAGTTGGATTTATTTTATCCATATTAATGATTGCACCAACAAAAATGGTACTAGCTAAAATGTTACCAGGAAAAGATAATGATACATTTAATATCTATGTTACTCTTGCAACAGGAAGCTCAATAGCCCAAACAGCTAAGGTAACAAGTTGTGTAAGTTCTTATGTAGTTCAAGAAAAAAATGTAGTTGACACTGAAGTTTTCTTAGGTATGGGATCTCCACTTGATTTTGCAGGCCTTATTAAAGGTAGTCAATTCAAAAATAGTGAAAATGTTGCAGAGATAGTATTAAACATTACACCTAAACATCATAGAGATGAGCCATCATATATAATGGTACAACGAATACGTCCAATTATTCAAAATGCCTGTGAAAAGCTTTATCCAAACACTAGAATATCTTTTGTTGAGCCACCTGCTGGTCCACCAACAATGGCAGCAATTGTAGCAGAGATTTACGGTGATGATGCAGTAGGTGTACGAAAATTAGCACTTGAAGTAGAAAAAGTATTTAAAAACACTGAAGGTTTAGTAGATATAGATATCATGCAAGACCAGATATATGAAACTTTTGAAATTGTAGTTAACTCTACTAAAGTTGCACGTTCTGGAGTTGATATTGAACAACTAAATAATATAATTTACTTAGCGTTTGAAGGAATGGATATAGCTGTTAAGAATTCTGAACAATACAATGAGCAAATTCCTCTATTCCTTTCATTGTCACGTGAATCAAAAAGTTTTACAACTAAAGATTTAAATGCGATAAAAGCAAAATTAAGTTCATTAAAATTAATGAATAAAATGGGAATGATGATACCAATTACAGAAATTATTAATATTACTCCTAAAATGTCTAATCCTATGATTCTTAGTAAAAACCTTCATCAAATGACAAATGTTATGGCTGAAACTGATATGGTATCTCAGGTATACCCTTTAATGTCTGCTAGAAATGTAATTTTAGATACATTTGATAAAAATTATAAAATAGAAAAAATTGGTATTTTCAATCTTGCACTTACTGATAAGGTAAGTGGTAAAGTGTATAAATTGATTTGGGATGGAGAAATGGAAGTAACTTTAGATACTTTTGTTGAGCTAGGAGCTGCTTTTATTGCTGCTTTAATCCTTATCTTCTTACTAATGGTTATCTATTATAAAAGCTATACATTAAGTGGTATTATTCTTTTAGGCTCATTTCTCTCTATTGTTGGAGTAATTGTAGGTCACTGGATTATGGATATATTTACTGCTGATACATTCTTTTTAACTGCAACATCATTAATTGGATTTATTGCACTAATAGGTATTAGTTCTAGAAACTCTTTACTTCTTATAGACTTTACAAAGTCTCTTATGCTAGATAAAGGTATGCATCAAGCAGAAGCTATCGCATACTCGACAGCAACACGTGCTAAACCGATTTTTCTAACAGCAGTAGCTATTATGTTGGCCTCAACTCTTCTTGCTGGAGATGCAGTATTTGGTGGACTAGGTGTTTCTCTAATCTTTGGAACAGTTGCTGCAGTGATTGCATCACTAATAATAGTGCCTGTATTACTAAATATGTCTGACCTAGAATCTCATTTTAACTTTAAAGAGAAAAACTCTGTTTCCATAAATGATCCTCTCTAAATAAGAGAGGTCAAATCTTCTACATAAACTAACTCTCTCAAAGGAGAGTAGTTTTTCCAAAATAGTATTTAATTAATTAAGTTTTATGATTTTGCCACTCTCAATAGAGTGACATATAATGAAGGGTCTAAAATTTAAACGCGAGCGTAGTTTACTGATAAACATGCTTCAAGATCAGATAATTCTTGAAGAGACTTTTCAGATACAGCATTATCAACAAGAATAACTGCTAATGCTTCACCTTTATCATTTCTAGCTAATGAGAAGTCTGCAATGTTTACATTATTGTTTGAGAGAACAGAACCGATACTTCCGATTACACCAGGAACATCAGAATTTTTAAACATAATCATATCTCCACGAAGTGCAACATCAATATCGAAACCATCTATATTTACTAAACGTTGAACATTATCATCAAAGATAGTTGCAGAAATTGTAGTTGTACCTTCACTAGTTGTAAGCTTAATAGTGATTAAATTCTTGTAAACAGTAGAGTCACCACAAGATTCAGTTTCTATCTTAATCCCTTTCTCTTTAGCAACAAATTCAGCATTTACATAATTAATAGTATCTCCAGAATTTTGACTCATAGCACCAACTGCAACAAATGTAGATAGAGATTCTACATATTCAGCTATATCACCATGACCTGTTACCTTAATACTAATTATTTGAGATTTACTCATTTGAGATTCTAAAAATCCTATCTTTTGTCCCATCTCTAAAAATGGTTTAACAAATGAAGGTATTTTTGATTCATCAATTGGTAAGTTCATAGCATGAGGATAAGCAATGCCTTTTGCAGCTTCAATAGCATTGTTAGCTGCTTGTGTACCTATATTGTATTGAGATTCATATGTATTAGCACCTAAATGAGGAGAAACAACAATATTATCTAAATCTAATAATGGGTGATCAGTAGCTGGTTCCTTACTAAAAACATCAATACCAGCAAAGCGAATTTTACCATTAGTAAGCCCCTCTAAAAGAGCTTCTTCATTGTAAAGGTCACCACGGGCACAGTTAATTAAAACAACACCATCATTCATTTTAGCTATCTCTTCTTTACCAATTATTCCAATAGTCTCTTTATTTTTAGGAGTATGAATTGTAATTATGTCACAAGCTAAAATATCTTCAAAGTTTTTTGTATATGTCATATCTAAATCAGTAACTTTAGATGGGTTAATATATGGATCAAATGCTACTATATCCATTTCAAAAGCTTGTGCACGTTTAGCTACACGAGAACCGATATTTCCAAAACCAATAACACCAAGTTTTTTCCCTTTCATCTCATAGCCATACCATTTTTCACGTTTCCAAATTCGTTGGTTTTTAAGATGATCGTGAGAATATGGAAACATTCTCATACATGAAAGCATATGTGCCATTGTAAGCTCAACAGCTGCAATAGTATTTGCTGTTGGTACATTCATCACAATAATACCTTGTTTTGAACATCCTGGAATATCTACATTGTCAACACCAACACCTGCACGAACAACAGCTTTTAAATTTGTAGCATTAGCTAAAAAAAGATCATCAACATCTGTAGAGCTTCTAGTAATAGCAACATCTGCTTTTGGAAGAATTTCTTTTTTTAATTTATCTTTAGGCTCATCAGCTGCCATAATAAAATTAATATTTTCATCATCTTGAAGCATTTTAAGACCAGCCTCATGAATGTGGTCACATACTACAACTGTATACTTGTTCATTTAATATTCCTCTTTATACGGCTTGATAGTAGCCGAAATTTTATAATTTTTTAGTACTTTAACTAAGTTTTGTAATTTATCAACATTTTGTGAATAAATAAATAAATCTATATTTGAATTATCTTTTTTAAGATAATATTTAAGTTTATGGTTTTTCAGCTCTTCTTTAAGACAAAAAATTTGATAAGGATCCAAGACCTTAGCTGACAACTTATATGTTATAGTTTTAGTTATTTTTTCTTTTAAATCAACTTCAATGTATACTTCATTTACAGGATACTCATATCCTAAACGCTCAGATTTACTAAAATGATCTAACCATATTTTCTCAGGTTTAGTCATTTTTACATTATTATCAAGAGTTAAAGGTTTTGTATCTTCATAAACTTCTAATGAGTTAATTGAGATAAGAAAGAAGATAATAAAAATAGCCACTCCAACTGCGATGAGTGGAGTAAACCATTTTAAAATCTTTTGCATTTACAAGTGCTTACTTTAATTTGTCTTTGATTAAATCACCTAAAGAGTGTGATTCATTATCATTAATCTCTTCAAGCATTGCTTGATTTTTAATGTAATCTAATTTTTTAACAGATAAACGGATACGATCACGTTTAGTATCGATATTAGCTATTGCAGCTTCTATTTCTTGACCAGCTTCTAACTCTTCTTTTACAAGTGGAGTTAAATCTTCATCACGAATTAGTGCATCAACACCATCTTCTAAAGAAACGAAAACACCGAAATCTTTGATATCACGGATAGTACCAGTAACAACAGAATTTACTTTGTTATCTACAGCAAATTTATCAATAGGAGACTCTAAAAGAGTTTTTCTATTTAAAGAAATTTTCTGATCTTCAGAATTGATTTTAGCTATTTTAACTTCTACTTCATCACCAGAAGTTAAAACTTCTTTTGCTTTAGTATTTTTTTCCCAAGAGATATCTTGATTATGTAAAAGACCTTCAACACCTGAAATACGTACAAATGCACCAAAATCAGTTAAAGAGGTAATTACACCAGTTACTACATCACCTTCATTATAGTTCTTTAAGAACTCATCAAATGGTTTTGGTAAAAGTTTTTTAAGTGAAACACGTAATTTATGTGTTTTAGAGTTGATTTCAATAACTTCAACATCTATCTCTTCACCTACAGTTAAATAATCATTAGGATTTTTAACATTTTTATTCCAAGAAATCTCAGAAATATGTAAGAAACCTTCAATATCATTTCCTAAATCAACAAATACACCATAAGCTTCAATGTTTGAAACAGTTACAGTGATAGTATCACCTTCATCTAGTTCAGACTCAACTTCAGCCCATGGATCTGGTAAAACTGCTTTAATTGAAAGTGATAAGTGACGCTTGTCTTTATCATAAGAAATAGCTTTAACAGTTACAGTATCACCTTCAGCAAAAAGCTTAGATGGGTTAACTGGACCTTTATAAGAGATTTCATTGTAGTGAACTAAACCATCAACACCACCAACATCTACGAACATACCGTAAGAAGTGATTTTTTTGATAGTACCTTCAACAATAACATCTTCTGCCATAAGTTGATCAATAATTTCTTTTTTCTTTTTTCTTTCTTCATTGAAAAGTTTTCTACGAGAAACAATGATTGAGTTCTCAGCAGCATCAACTTTAACAACTTGAGCTTTGATTTTACGACCAACAACATCATCAGTATCTTTAAACGCTGCAAGTGAACGTGGCATAAAGAAAGAAACTGCATCAGCTTCAACTACATAACCACCACGGTTTTTCTTAGTAATGATACCTTCAATAATAGTATCTTCGAAATCATCTTTGTGTGCATCGATAAACTCAATAGTTTTCTCTTGCTCAAGAACTTTCTTATAAGAAATTTTAGGACGTTCATTATAGTAACCCATTTGCATTACTTTAATTTTATCACCACATGCAAACTTAAGTTCACCATTTTCGTCACGGATTTCGTCAAGGCTTAAAATACCTTCTAACTTATCACCAACACCTACTAATGCTCTGTTGTCTTCCGCTTGGATTTCAACTATTTCGCCTTCTACTATACGGCTAGTCTCTTGTTTTTTTTCACTTTCTGCAAACATTGCTGCAAAATTTTCTTCATCTAATAATTCGTTATCGAACGCCATTATCTATCCTCTGTTACATAAAAATTGTCGTGATTATATCTAAAAAAAGATTTATTTGTTATTAAATTAAAAGAAGAATTGTAGAAAAAAGGAGAAAGTCTATTTAATAGCTTAATTAACTCTCTCTTGTATAGCATTGATGACATTTTGTATTATCCAATCTGGTGTTGATGCACCTGCACTAATACCACAAAATGATTTGTCTTTAAACCATCTGAAATCTAAATCATGTTCATCTTCTATATGATATGAATTAGCACATTTATCGTGGGATATACTATAAAGTTCTTTAGTATTTGAAGAGTTTTTTCCACCAATAATGATCATTACATCTGCTTTTCTAGCTATTTTATTAACTGCTTCTTGATTTTCAAATGTTGCATTACATATTGTATTAAATACTCGAACTTCTTTATGTCTTGGTATTAAGTATGTAGCTATTGACATATAGTCTTCAACTTTTCGTGTTGTTTGTGCTATTAATGCCACTCGTTCTTTAAGTTTAAGTTTTTTAACATCACTTATATCAGTTACAACTTCTGCACCATGTGTTGCGTATGATTTTACACCTTTTATTTCAGGATGTTTTTCATCTCCAAAAATAACTACATCATAACCAGATTCGCTCATCTCTTGTGCTATCTCTTGTGGTTTTGTAACGTATGGACAAGTTGCATCTATTACTTCAACCCCTGATTCATGTAAAGATGAGAGTTCATCTTTAACAATTCCATGAGTTCTTACAATCGCCTTTTCACCACTTTTAAATGTAGTAAAATCTTCAACTAATCCAACTTGAAAGTCTTTGTCAAGTCTTGCTATTTCTTTAGAATTATGTATTAATGGTCCGTAAGTAGCAGCATTAGTATTCTCTTCAGCAATTTTAATAGCCCGTTTAACACCGAAACAGAAACCATAGTTTTCCGCAAGTTCAATTTTCATTATGACAATTCTACCTTAGTGATTTTTTGAAGAATATCAAAAAAGTTTGGAAAAGATGTATTTATACACTCTAAATCATGCACTTCCATTCCACATTTAAGTCCTGCGATAATAAAACTCATAGCAATTCTATGATCGCCATCACTATTAATTTGTGCTGATTTTAGTTGACCACCTAGAACACTATAGCCATCTTTGTATTCATGAACTTCAATATTTGAAGCTCGCAAACCTTCGACTACTGTTGCTATTCTATCTGATTCTTTAACTCTCAGCTCTTCTGCATTTTTAATAAGAGATTTACCATCTGCACATGCCATTGCAATTGAAAGTGCTGGTAATTCATCTATTAGCCATGATATATTATCTTCAACAACAATCCCATGTAATTTAGAATGCTTAACACTTATATTACCTATTGGCTCATACTTATTATCTGTTATTTCATAAGATATATTAGCACCCATTCTCTCTAGAGCTTTAAAAGCTTCAATACGAGTTGGATTTAATGTAACACCTTCTAATATTATATTAGAGTTAGGTGTAATTGCTGCAGCAACTGCAAAGAAGAAAGCAGATGATGGATCGGCAGGAATACGTATATCTAATGGTGACAATAAATCTTTCATAGGTGTGATTGTTGTTTTCAAACCATTTACTTGTATATCCGCACCCATTCCCTTGAGCATTCTTTCTGTATGGTCACGAGAAAGTTCAGGTTCACTATATGTACATATACCATTAGCTCTTAGTGCTGCAAGTATCATACATGACTTAACTTGTGCAGATGCTATTTTACTCTCATAATCAAAAGAGTTTAAAGATGCTCCACGAATAGATAAAGGTGCTAAGTCTCCATCTTCTCTTCCATCAAGTTTAGCACCTATGCTTAATAATGGTGTTGTTACTCTTTTCATAGGACGAGAACGAAGATACTTATCTCCAGTCAAAGTAAAATGACCATTTGCAGAACTTAATAGTCCACAAAAAAGACGCATTCCTGTTCCTGAATTTCCACAATCCAAAACTTCAAAGCTTTCTTTTATTCCATTTGATGAAATTTTTATAACACCATCTTTGTCTTCAACATTAGCACCAAGATTTTTTACAATTTCCAAGGAGTTCATAGTATCTTCAGCACGAAGAAAGTTATTTATAATACTTGTACCATCTGCTAACATCGCAAACATTACACTACGATGAGATATTGATTTGTCTGGTGCAATTTCACTTATTTTAAGAGAAAATGGTACTGCTGGAGAAACTTTTACTAAACTCATCTCAGGCCAATACCTAACTCAGAATCTAATGCTTTTAAAATAGTATCCATAGCAGAAGTAATATCTTCTTCTTCTAATGTTTTTTCATTTGATTGAAGAACAAAACGTATACTTAAACTCATAGTATAACCTAAACTTTCATCACTATATTTATCAACTGGATAAAAACGAACTAAATTTGCTATTTTCGTATTTTCAATAACATTTTTAAGTTCTTCATAACTCATATCTTGAGGCATGATAATACTTAAATCTCTAAACGAAGCTTGGTACTTTGATGTTTTTTCTGCAATTTTTAATGAGTGTGGTATTTTTGAAAAATCCAATTCACACATATATGTAACATCTAAGTCATAATCTTTTTCAACATTTGGATGAACTCGAAAGAGTTCTCCAACTACTTCACCATCTATTAAAACTTCAGCAGTTTGATAAGTATGAGAGAGTGTGTGAGATGTCTCTTTTTTTCTGAGTTCAATAGATCCTATTACATCAGAAATTTTTTGTACAAAATATGAAAAATCAACATTAAGAGCTTTTCCAGCATTTGCTAAATTTTCATTCTCTTTAGTACCACTAAAAATAAATGCCATATTATAAGACTCTTCACGAGAAGGTGAAAAAACTGAACCTATTTCAAAAAGTCGTACTGAAGAGTAACCATTTTTTACATTATTTGAAGCTGCTTTTAACAAACCAGTTAAAAGTGTAGGTCTTAATGTATCTAGCGTTTGAACAATAGGATTTAAGAGTTCTAATTCTGCAACTGTTGTTTCAAATCCATATGAGTTTAATGTTTTCTTCTCATCAAATACAAAGTGAACTGATTCATAAAATCCATTGCTAGCTGCACGATGTCTAAATATAGAACGCTTTTTATATTCAAAATAATTATCTTCTAAGCGATTATCTTCAGTAAATACAAAAGGTTTTGAAGGAATATTATCTATTCCTACCATTCTAACTATCTCTTCAACAATATCTTGTTTATTTACAATATCGTGTCTAAATTGAGGAACTTGTATTACAAAACTATTTGCTGATGATTTAGATGTATTAAATCCAAGATTCTTAAGTATTTTAGATACAACAGATTTGTCTATTTTTGCACCTATAATATCATCTATCTCTTGTTTAGTAATACTAACTATTTTATTTGAGTAAGAGTTTGTTAACTCAATTTGACCACTATAAATAGAAGAGTCTGAATGCGCAACAAGTAAATCAGCACAATAAGTTAAACTAGAATTTAATTCAGGTTCACTTCCTCGTGATGTTTTATAAAACATTGGTCCTGATTCTATTTTACTCTCTGCCATTTTTTTACTAATAACATCTGGTGGAATATAAGAAGCTTCAAGTAACATTGTACTTTCTGTATCAACTATTTTAGATTCATCTTTTTGTATAACACCTACAATTGAAGCAGTTTGAGCACCTTTTATACAAGCATAAGAATTTTCATCTTCACTAAGCATTACTTGTGCTATCTTATCATCGTCATTACAGAAAAAATCATGTTTATAAGCACGAAGAACAACTCCCGTACTCTGTGTTACATACAATAACATAGACTCAATATCACATACTCTTGTCTCTTCAATTTGAGCTAAACGTAACTTGATTATTGTAGGTACGTGTAAATTTTTGAGGTCTAAAGCTTTATAACTAAGGTTAACATTTAAATCTTTATCATGAGAAAGTGCGAAAACTCTACCTATTCCACGTTTTGTATCATTATCTTCAGGAGTAAATTCTTTAATTGGTCTGTCAAAAGCAGCAGATAAATCACGTGCTACACCTCTAACACTTAAACAATCTCCACGATTTGCAGTTAATTCTATTTCTATTAAGTCATCATTAAAATATGGATTAGAAGCAACTTCATCACCTAAAGTGATTTTCCCCATGCTATCATCAATCTCAAGAATACCTTTTCCAATATCAGCTAGCCCTAATTCACCAGATGAACATATCATTCCATCAGAATCAATACCACGTAGTTTTACAGGTTTTATAACAAGTCCACCTGGCATTTGAGCACCTAAAACAGCTACTGCAACAGTCAGGTCAGCTCTTACATTTGCAGCACCACATACTATTTGGCGAATAGAAGAACCAATATCTACTTGACATATATTTAACTTATCAGCATCCGGATGTTTTTCACACTCTAAAACTTTACCAAAGACTATTTTTTTTGGGACTCTATACTCATGAACTCTATCTACTTCCAAGCCAATTGCATTAAATGTTTTTGCAATCTCTGATGTAGATATACCACTCAGATCTATCCACTCGTTTAACCACGATTTAGTTACTATCATTGAAATTGCTCCAGTAGTTTAATATCACCTTCAAAGAGTGAACGAAGGTCTCCAATTTGATGAATAAGCATTGCGAAACGCTCAACACCTAAACCAAAAGCATATCCACTTACATCTTTATAGTTTACAGCCTCAAAAACATTAGGATCTACTATTCCACAGCCTAGAACTTCTAACCAACCAGTATGTGAACAGACACGACATCCTTCACCCTTACAAAATACACAAGAGATATCTACTTCAGCAGATGGCTCTGTAAAAGGGAAAAATGATGGACGAAAACGAACTTCAACTTCACCAAACATATATTTTAGAAAATCTTCTAAAATAAACTTAAGGTTAGCAAAAGAGACAGTTCCCTCTTTATCTACCAAAAGACCTTCAACTTGATGAAACATTGGAGTGTGTGTTAAATCATAATCACGACGGAAAACAGCTCCTGGAGCTATCATACGAATAGGTGGTTTTGTAGACATCATTGTTCTGATTTGAACTGGTGATGTATGTGTACGAAGCATCATCTCATCTTTAAAATAAAATGTATCTTGCATATCACGTGCCGGATGGTACTTAGGAAGGTTTAATGCTTCAAAATTATTAAAATCATCTTCAACTATTTGTCCAGTTTTAACAGCAAAATTCATAGACGAAAAGTATTCAACAATTTTATCCATTGTTTCCATTACTGGGTGAAGTGCTCCAGATTGACTTCTTGTAGAGAACATAGAAACATCAATAGCTTCTGCCTTCATTGCTTCTTGAAGTGCTTGAGTTTGAAGTGTAATCTTTTTAGCTGTAAACTCATTCATAAGCGCTGACTTATGAGTATTTAACTCTTTTGCCAAAAGACCTTTTTCTTTACCTGAAAGGTCTTTCATTTTCATAAACTCAGCAGCTAAAACGCCTTTTTTTCCAAATACTGCAATGCGAATTTCTTCTAAAGTTTCAACACTACTAGCATCATTAATTTTATCGTACCACTCTTTCAAATAGAGTCTCCATAATCAAGTAATAATATAAAAACTCTATTATTACTAGCATAAATTTTAATAGGATTATATTCAATTATTACTAATAAACAGCTTCATCAAGCATTTGTTGTGATATAATCAAAGAAAAACAAGGATATTTATATGTGTCTATTTTGTAAAATAATTAAAAAAGAAATCCCCTCAAATGTTATACTAGAAAATGATGATTTTTTAGCATTTCACGATATCAACCCAAAGGCTCCTATCCATATTTTAGCGATTCCGAAAGTACATGTTGATAGTTTTATAGATGTAACACCTGAAACTATGGCTGGCATGACATCTTTTATACAAGATATTGCAAAAGAAGTGAAAATTGAAAAGAGTGGTTATAGAGTAATAACAAATATAGGTGAAAATGGGGGTCAAGAAGTAGCACATTTACATTTTCATGTACTTGGTGGGACAAAGTTAAAGTGGGGACACTTTAGTGACTCTGACCCAAAAAACAATCTCTAAATTAACTTGGGCAAGCTTCAATCTCGCCCATGTCAATATTAGTACCCTGACCTGAAATCATTTTTTCATTTTCACGAATAAGATTCCCATTGTGAGTAATACTATATGATATAGATGTTGTATCTCTTATAGTGTTTATTGTTGAACAATATGTCTCAACAGAAGCCATTACCCAACGAGCAGCTGTTATATCATCAGCATCAGAATTAAAGCTATATGTTAAATGAAGAGTGTCAAATTTAGCAGGATGTGGTTGCGCACGCTCTACTTCTCCATCGACAACTAAATTTGTGACTGTTTTTCCTTGATTTTTAGGAATTAAAATCAAATCTGTAGCACTACACGTGATAATACCTGATAAAAAATACTCTACTGGAGAAATTGTCGGACAATCAATAATGAAACTACTTTTTGCTGTTTTAGCCTCAAACTTCATAGCATCTTGATGTGTAATAGTAACTTTCAATTTACTTCCCTTCTAAATAATTTTTAAAATAGCTTAACTGCTCTTTTGTTCTATTGCTTGCTGTTCCACCTTCTGATGTTCTTGCATTCATAGAATGACGAAGTTCAAGAAATTCCATTACATCTTCATTAATACGATTATCTATCTCTTTGAGATATTTGAAATCCATTTTTGAAAGGTCTATATTTAGTTCTTCACCTTTAGCAACAGCACGACCAGTAATAAAGTGAGCTTCTCGAAAAGGAATATCACATTTTTCAACTAAATAGTCAGCTAAATCTGTTGCAGAAAGGTGTCCTATTGCACAAGCTGATTCCATATTATGTGCTTTAACTTCCATCGTTTTTATCGCTTCTTTTAATATTTCAAGAGAAATACTTGCTGTTTCTACTGCATCAAAAACACCTTCTTTATCTTCTTGTGTATCTTTATTGTAAGCTAAAGGAAGTCCTTTCATAACTGTTAAAAGACCCATTAGAGAGCCATACACACGACCTGTTTTACCTCTAAGTAATTCTGGAACATCAGGATTCTTTTTCTGTGGCATTATAGAGCTACCAGTTGAGTATTCATCTGAAAGTTCAACAAAACCAAACTCATAAGAAGACCACATCACCAACTCTTCTGAAAGACGAGATATATGCATCATCATAGTTGAAATATTAAAAAGTATTTCAAGGGCGAAGTCTCTATCACTTACTGTATCTAAACAGTTTACACTAACACTATCAAATCCAAGTATTTCAGCTGTCATACCACGATCAACATTATGAGGAGTACCAGCGAGTGCAGCACAACCTAGAGGAGAGATGTTATTACGTTTATATGAATCTTCAAAACGAGCTATATCACGCTTGAACATTGAAAGATAAGCTCCTAAATGAAATCCAAAGTTGATAGGTTGTGCATGTTGTAAATGTGTCATACCAGGAATAAGTGTCTCTGTATGTTTCTCAGCAACAACAATAACTTCCGTCATTAATAGTTTAAGAGCATCAACTATTTCTAAGTTTTGACGTAAAACATAACGTCGGAAATCTACAGCTACTTGGTCATTTCTACTTCTAGCAGTATGGAGTTTTTTTCCAGCATCACCAATGATTGCAGTTAAGCGTTTTTCAATACCCATATGTAAATCTTCATCAGAAATATTCCACTCAAACTCATCAGCTTCTATCTCTTTCATAACTTGATTTAAACCATCAGTAATTTGAATAAGCTCTTCAGTTGTTAAGATTCCTTGTTTTGCAAGCATTGCAGCATGTGCTAATGAACCTTCTATATCTTCACGATAAAGTTTTCTATCATACATGATTGAAGCATTAAATTGATCTAACAGACTTGAAGCACTCGCACTAAAGCGACCTGACCACATTTTATCCATAATACATCTCCGATTTTAAAAGTATAGTATTTTAGCGAAATAAGATGATATTACAAAGAGAAAATTTAATGAAGTGTTATTTAAGAAGCTTATAGGGAAGTCTATCCCCCTATATTATTTTAGTTACAAGCAGGTACATTACCACTATCTTTAGCATACTCTACTAAAAACTGTTTCAAATGTTTTGATTTTTTTGTGTATTTTTTAGTCTTAAAATATTTCCAAGATTTTTTAGCTTTTTTACTTTTCAAATGTAAATCAGCAAGTGACTTACCTTTATCTTTCATCAGTTTTTTCCATTTATGCATTTTGTATTTCGCTACAAAACTTTGTCCTGAATCATGACACTTAAGACATTTTTTTACAAAAATTTTCTGTCCCTTATAAATCGCAGCATTAGATGAAGATAATGTAAAAATTGTTAATGATAAAATCATTAATAAAAACTTATTCATAATTCCCCTTTAAGAGTAAATAAAATATAAAATTATGTATTTATCTTACATTAGAAATTATAATAATTTGCTTATATAAGACAAAATGTCATAAATTGACTATAGTTGATACTTTATGTTCAATTTTTCTTCTAAATCCCATAAAGACTTTTTCTTTAAACCTTCAACTATAGACTCTGTACAATTAACATCATCTGGCCACTCTCTATTAAAACCATCTATTGCTGATTTATTTGTACCATCTACTCCAACCATAAGACCAGATTGAAAGATATCACGTTGAGCATCCATATTGTTTGTTACACGCCAAACTAGCATATAAGGATTAAGTACATCATTTGCTTTTTCATCAACAAAAACTACAATTCTTATATTTGTACTTAATGATATAAGTGCTTCAAAATACTCTTTAGCATTTTTAGATTTATTCAGAGTGATTACAGTTATTGGATTTTTAGTTCTTCTCATATACTGATGTAATTTTACTGCATCAGGTACTAATTCTTGAACTTTGTTTAATAACTCTTCATCACCTAAAAGATTTGGTGCTTCTACATTATTTGCAGCTGTAGCATCTATTCCAAGTTTTCCACCAACTAGCGTTTCGTCAGAAGAGTGATCAAGAGCATCGAGAATACCTTCTGTAATAAACATCGATTTTGGTGTAAATCTATTAAGAACATATGTAGCGAATGACTCATAGTTATCTAAAGAAGGTGCTTTTTCATCAACAAAAATTGCATGTTTAACAAAACTCATTTGGCCTGCACCCCAAAATGCATGCATAAATTGTTTGGCATGACCTTTATATAGTGGTTGCATCTTTGCAAGAATCAGGTTATGAAAACCTGCATTTTCTGGCATATGATAGTCAAGTAAATCAGGTACTGTTGTTTTTAGAAGTGGGAAAAATATTTTTCCTGTAGCCCAACCCATATATTTATCTTCTAAAGGTGGCTTTCCAACTACCGTTGCTAAAAATGTTGGTGTTTTCTTCATAGTAATAGCTGAAACTTCCATCACAGGATATGATTCTTCAAGTGTATAATAACCAGTATGGTCACCAAAAGGTCCTTCAATCTTCATCTGAGTAGTATCAACCCAACCTTCAATCACATAATCAACATCTTTTGGAATATATAAAGGTGTAGTAAGAGATTTAACAAGTTGTGCTGGTTTCTTTGTAATAAGACCATACATTAAAAGTTCATTTACTCCATAAGGGAGAGGAGCTGTTGCACACCATGTATAGAGTGGATCTCCACCTATGGCTACAGTAACTGGCATTTTCTTTCCAGCTTTTTGGTACTGATCAAAAAAATGTGAAGAATCTTTATGAATTTGCCAATGCATACCTAGGTGGTTTTTATCATATACCTGAAGTCTGTACATTCCTAGATTTACCATCTCACCATCAAGGCTTTGAGTATAAACTTGACCCATAGTTATAAAAGGACCACCATCTTGTTCCCATGTTGTTAAGACTGGAAGTTTAGATAAATCAACATCATTTTCAAGATATTTTACTTCTTGACATGCACCCTCACCTTTTAAACGTTTAGGAAAAATATTTTTAAGAGAAAAGAGTTCTTTGGCCTTTGTAATTTTATCCATAAATCCAGAAGGTGGTTTCATATGTAAAAGCTTAGTTATCTCATCTGCTACTGACTCTATAGTTCTACCAAAGAGAAGTTCAGTACGCTTATATGAACCAAAAAGATTCATCAGTACTGGTTCAGTAAACTTTTTATTGTTCTTTTTATCTACAACATTTGTAAATAAAAGTGCTTTTCCACCATCTATTTTTTTTACTTCAGCATATGCTAAATGAGGTATTTCTAGGTATATATCTAACTCTTCATCGATAACTCTTAACTCATCATTTTTTCTTAATAGGTTTATTGTTTGTTTCATATTTACTCTTATATTCTTTGTGGCATTTCATCTTTAAATGCTATTTTTTCAGCATCTTTTAAAAGTGTCAATGCTCCATTTTCTATCATTTTTTGTGCTAAATCTGCACCTAATGTCTTAGAGTCTGCTACTTTCATAACAACTTTTTCCTGCATAACATTTGTTCCATTAGGGTAGCCAAGCATTATTCTAAAAGTAACTTCATCTTTAGTGATAACTGCATTACAAGCTACAGGTGCAGAACATCCAGCTCCTATTTTAGAGATAAAATCACGCTCAATTTGGGTAGCTACAAAAGTATCTTTATCCTTTAAACTCTCTGCAATTTCTCTGATTTTATCATTACCTTGAACTATCTCTATTCCAAGAGCAGCTTGTCCCATAGGTGGTATCATCATATCTAATGATAGTTTATCGGTAAAAGGTATATCTTTTAGTAAATCTAAACGATGTAATCCTATCCATGCCAATATAATAGCATCGTATTGCCCCTCAGAAAGTTTTCTAAGCCTAGTATTTACATTACCACGTAAATCTTTTACTTTCAAGTCTGGACGACGTTGGAGTAGTTGCATACGACGTCTAAGGGATGTAGTTCCTACAACTGCACCATGGGGTAAGTCATCAAGAGATTTATATTTATGAGATAAAAAAACATCACTTTGATCTTGGCGTTTAGTAACTGCAACAAGTTCTAAGCCTTCTGGGATATATGTAGGAACATCTTTGAGTGAATGAACTGCGATATCTGCTTCACCAGCTAGCATAGCATCTTCAAGTTCTTTTGTAAAATGCCCTTTTCCGCCAATAAGTGCCAAAGGTTTATCTAAAATCTTGTCACCGTTACTTACAATCTTATTTAAAACAACTTCAACCTCAGGATAAGAAGTTTCTATTCTCTCTTTTATATGATAGGCTTGCCAAAGTGCTAAGTCCGAAACTCTTGTTGCAATTATTACTTTCATATTTATTTCATAGACTTATAAAGTTTTCTAGTTTTATCAATTTTGCCATCAACATAAATCGTTGGTGTTCCACCTACAAAGACTTTTCTAGCAATTTCAAGATCATTCATGACATGTTTATTTACACTTGCTGATAAAGCCTCTTTTTGAGTAACACTAGAACCCACAGCCTTATTAAAAGCTTTTAAAATTTTCTCAACATCTTTTTCTCTTGGGTTTACTTTAGTTTTATACATATTTATAGCTACATTTTTAACACCCTTACGCTCAGCAACTACAGCAGCACGAACGATAATAGCTGATGCGGGATGTATTCTAAGAATAGGATAGTGAAAATAATACACTGCAAATGTTTTAGGATATTTTTGCATATATTTTAATGCTGCTGGTGCAAAATCTGTACAGAATGGACAGAGAGGGTCTGAAAAAATAGCTATTTTATGTTTTGCATTTACATTTCCAGAAACTAAATTCTCTTTAGTGTAGTATTCTTCTTGAAAATTTGGTTTCACCATTTCAGTATAGCTATCACCCGTAGAGAGGTCATTTATTGTTTTCGTTATTACTTCACCATTTGAAAACCATATCATCTGTTCTTTAAATGTCTCTTTAGGTTTATCTTTTAAAACAGCCTCAACTGCTACTATGTATGTATTCCAACCCTTTAATGACTCAAGAGGTTTCACTTCAACAACTTTTACATCAAGTTTTATTATCCTAGGGTTATCTTCAAACTGATCTTCTAAAAACTGTTCAACTTTTTGGCTCGTAGTGTTAGCATATAAAAAACTACTTAATAGTAGTGTTGTCGCTAATAATTTCAACATCAATGACATCTGAATCCTTTTTAATATTTGTTTGTTCACTAAATGAACTTTTGCAATTTCCTGATTTTACATTATAACGGTTAACAATCATACTCGTAAAAGCACTAAACTGCAATAAAACACCCATAATATCTGTTAAAAACCCAGGGATTATAAGTAAAATAGCTCCAAAAAGAGTAAAAAGGTTTAACCTTTGAAACTGTTCAAGGTCTATACAGTTGTATGAAACTGCTGTCATATTTTCAACAAGAGTTTTTCTAAAATTTACAAGTATACTTATCCCTATAAAAGCACTCGCTATTATCTCAAAAAAAGTAGCTAAAGCACCTATTTCAGAAGAGATATTAACAGAGACTAATACTTCTAAGAGAAGATATACTAAAAAGTAAATCATTAGATAAGTTCCATCACTTTAGCAAAAATATCATCTGCATTTACAGCTTCTTTTTCTGTTGTTTGGCGCTCATATACTTGAACATTACCATTTACTAACTCTTTACCTATGATAACTGTATATGGAAAACCAATAAGCTCTGCATCTTTCATTTTAAATCCAAAGCGTTCTTTTCTATCGTCAAGCATAACTTCTACACCAGCGTTTAAAAGCTCTTCATAAAGTTTTTCACCCGCTGCCATCTGTGCTTCATCTTTGATATTTGAAACCATAATATTTATCATATATGGAGCTGTAGCCTTTGTCCAAATACAGCCATTTTCATCATGGTGTTGCTCTATCACAGAAGCTACTAGACGAGAGATACCCATACCATATGTTCCCATTACAAAGGGTTGTGCCTTACCATTTTCATCTAAGTATTCAGCTTTTAAAGCCTCTGAATAAGTAGTTCCAAGTTTAAAAATATGTCCAACTTCTATACCTTTTGTAAATGTGAGTATTCCTTCACAGTGAGGACAGCTATCACCTTCATTTACTTCTGCGATATCAGCAAAGTAAGCTATCTCACTTAAAACAGCTAAATCTACACCTACAAAATGATTGTTCTCTTCATTTGCACCACATATCATACTTGTAGCATTTAGAAGGTCTAAATCTATCACATGTTTTGCTTTATCTTGATCGAGTGGACCTATAAATCCAGGAACTATCCCTACTTCTTCTAACTCTTCTACCGTAACATCTACAATATCAAGAGCCTCTGTAGCATTTATAGCTTTCACTTCTTGAAGCTCATCGCTTCCACGAAGGAAGAAAAGAACTATCTCACTTCCCTCATCATAAACAGCTTTTTTCGCTACACATTTGATAGTATAGTATGGATCAACTTTGAAAAATGATGCTAAATCATCTATACTTGTTACATCTGGTGTTAAAAATTTGTTAAACTCAGCTTCTGGAGCTTTTGGAATATCTCTGCGAGAAGAACGAACAGCAGCTTCAATATTTGCACCATACTCACACTTAGAACAGATAGCAATAGTATCTTCACCACTATCAGCGATAACCATAAGCTCTTTACTTCCACTTCCACCTATCGCTCCACTATCAGCTTCAACAACACGATAGTCAAGACCTAAACGAGTAAGGATTCTTTTATAAGCAGCTTCCATAGCATCGAACTCTCTATCTAAATCTTCAGTTGAAGCATGAAATGAGTAACCATCTTTCATGATAAACTCACGACCACGCATAAGACCAAAACGAGGTCTCGCTTCATCACGGAACTTTGTTTTAATCTGATAAAGATTAAGTGGTAGATTTTTATAACTTGTTACACGGTTGCGAACCATATCAACCATCATCTCTTCATGTGTTGGTCCAAGAACAAACATATTGTCCTTTCTATCGTGAAAGCGAAGAAGCTCTTTACCGAACTTTTCTATTCTTCCTGACTCTTTCCAAAGAGATGCTGGTGTTACAAAAGAGAGTTCAACTTCTTGTGCTCCTACCTTTTCCATCTCTTCATTCACTACATTTTCTATCTTTTTTATAACACGTTTAGCTAATGGCATATAGTTATAAAGTCCAGCAGCTGTTTGGTTCATAAAACCAGCACGCGCTAAAAATATGTGACTTGCTAACTGTGCATCAGATGGTGCTTCTTTAGTTGTTGGTATAAATGCTCTACTTCTTCTCAAAATTTTTCCTTAATCTTTTTCTTTCATTATTGCTGATACAGCTCCACTAAGTAGCTCAGTATGTGTATCTTCTTTTGAACATCTCATATTTGTTGTAAATTCATGTAAAAAACGTTTGAGAGCCTGTTCACACATCTTTTGTGCCTCTGCTTCATACTCTTTAGGAATATAACCACTAGAAATCACTCTTAATGTCTCCTCTTTTGCAGCCACATCAGCACGTCTATATATCTCTTTTATAAGAGGTTCTATATCTTGTGTATTTAACCATTCAAAGAACTCCACTATTCCACGTCCTATGATTCCATGAGCTGCACGAGCTGCATTTTCACGGGCAGAAAGATTTTCATCTACAATCACTTTTAAATCATCAATTCCATAAAGATGAATTCTTTCACCTTTACTATATTTTATATCTCGAGGAAGTGCTAAATCAAACCAGTATCTATCAAAATTACATGGTTTAATAATCTCATCTGTGATAATAGGCTCATAAGATGAAGTAGCTGTATAAAGGATTTCAAACTCATTTATAGCGTTTGAAAGTTCACTAAACGCTATTACTTTAGTTCCACAATCTTGTGCTAATTTTTCAGCCTTATGATGTGTTCTATTCATGATGTAAACATCTGCACCAGCAGTCACAAGGTGTTTTGCTGTTATCTCACTCATCTCCCCTATCCCGATTACAAGTGCTTTTTTGCCCTTAACATCTTCTACTAGTGACTTGAGCTTATTTACTGCAACACTTGCCATAGAAACAGGTTTAGATGATATTTCTGTACTGTTTCTTACCTTCGCTGCAGACTTAAACGCCGACTTCATTGCACGAGCAAGTTTTTTGGAACAGAAGTGATTATCATAAGCAAATCTAAACGCATCTTTGAGTTGTCCAACTATCTGTGTCTCACCTATAACCATAGAGTCTAAAGATGCAGCTACACTAAAAAGATGATGAATTGCAGAGCTATCATCAAAAATATCAGCACGTCCTTCTAACTCTTCTATACTTATATTTGAGCGTTTCCCAAGCATAGTAAATATATGCTTAGTTGCTGATGGAATGTCTAAACAGTTACACATTACCTCCATACGGTTACAAGTAGAGATAAGGATAGCTTCACTTATAGCTTCACTTTGGAGTAAAACATCTAAGCAACCTCTTTTACTTTCATCATCAGGATACGAGAGTTTTTCTCGTATCTCCATTGTCGAATTTTTATGAGTAAAACTAATATTTAAATAGTGCATTAATAACTTCTTTGTATCATAGTTTGTAAAATCATTACAAGCTCTATATCTTCGCTCATAACTTTTTGTGCATTTTGGGAAAGTTCTTGTGCCAAGGTAAAAGACTTCTCTATTGTCTGGTACTCTTTCATCTTAGATTTTATCCATTCTGACTCATCAGAAGAGATCTCTTTAGCATGTGAATTTTCCAATCTTTTCTTCTCTTGGCTATTTAACTCTTTATGTAAATAAATATAAGGAAGAGTACATTTACCTTCTACAAAATCATTCATAGCAGGTTTTCCAAGAGTCTCACTAGTAGCAGTAATATCTAAGATATCATCTATTATTTGAAATGACAATCCAAGATTTCTACCATAAAGTGCATAGTTTTGAACATCTTTTCCAGCTAACAAAGCTGCTGCTTTTGCTGCTGCTTCAATAAGAGTAGCTGTTTTTAGATAAAGCATTTTGAGATAAACGTCTTCATCAGAGTTAAACTTCTCAGCCATCTTAACATCCATCATTTCACCCTTAGAGAGTGCTGTTACAGATGAAGCAATTGTTCTTGCAACTTCTCTATCAAATGCTACTAGCTCAGTAAATGCTTTTGAATAGAGAATATCTCCAAGCATAACAGCCACTTTACTTCCCTCAGTAGCGTTTACAGATGTAGCACCTCTTCTTGTAGTCGCTTCATCAATAACATCATCATGAAGAAGACTTGCACCGTGAATAAGCTCTACAATAGCTGCTAAAAGTGGTGCATCCTTATGCTCTGGTGCTATTTTTAAAATAAGCTTTGCACGGAGACGTTTTCCACCACTAAGCATTCCAAATAGCTCTGTAACTTCTTCGTAATCTATCTCTTGTATCAATCTATCTAATTCTGCTTCAACTCTTTGCATCTATTGTACTTCTCTTTTTAAATATCGTATTTCTAATTGGCGTTTTTTATCAGATAAATAAACCTCAAAATTTGCTTCATGTTTTTCAAAGTTAAAACCTTTGAAAAAAACTAAGAAATAAGGAGTCTCATAAAAATCTGCACCCTTTGGCTTCAGTAAAATTTTAAAACTTCTGTTTGAATTATTCAGATAAAGCATATGTTGTGAAACTTCTTTATCATAAGAGCTAAACATAACTAAAGCCTCATTTTTATAAAGAGTCCATCTAAATTGAAAGACTCTTTCATAACTGGCATACTTTACAAAAATCTTTGTCTTCTCATCTTTTTTTAAAGATATTTTTTCCATGTCAGCATATTGACTTGAAAAAGCACTACTAGCAAGTAGTATTGTTATCATAAATATCTCTAAAAAAATCTTCATTGTTACTTAACTATTTGTGTTCCAACACCCTCAGATGTAAAAAGTTCTAGGAGCATAGAGTGTTCTAATCTACCATCGATGATATGGGCTTTAGCAACACCACCATTTATAGCTTCTAAACAAGCATCTACTTTTGGAACCATTCCACCGTGGATAGTTTCATCATTTTTAAGTGCTTCTACCTCAGCTGAAGTTAAAGAAGAGAAAAGGTTTTTATCATTATCTAAAACACCTTCTGTATCTGTTAAAAAGATGATTTTATTTGCACCTATGGCTTTTGCAACATAAGATGCACATAAATCAGCATTTATATTAAAACCAGGATGTCCCATCTCTTCACCTGCAGCAATAGGTGCTATTACTGGAATAAAACCTTCATTTATAAGGTTACAAACTACACTAGAATCAACACTAGTAATATTTCCAGTAAGACCCCATTTAGCAAAATCTTTTGCTTCAGCTTTTATGAAATGAGCATCTTTTCCGCTGATACCTATAGCCTTTGCTGAGTGAGAGTTTAAAAGGGAAACTATCTCTTTGTTTATCTCTCCACTTAAAATCATTTCAGCAATTCGCATCACTTCTTTAGTTGTTACACGCTGACCCTCTATAAACTTAGTATCTATGTTAAGTGCATCAAGCATATCTGTAATCTTCTTTCCACCACCATGAACGATAACGGGCTTAATACCAACAAGATACATAAGTAAAATATCCTCAGCAAATTTCTCTTTGAGTTGAGGAGATGTTTGAGCCGAACCACCATACTTAATAACAACTATCTCTTTACGAAACTCTTTTATAAACGGAAGAGCATCGAGAAGTGTTTTTACTGTTTCTATTTTTGCTTGCAATATATTTTCCTTATATGCCATAATAATTTTGCTATTTTATCTAAGTTTGCTTTATTTATTGGTAAAAGTGGAATTTTAAGTTTTTTTAGGATTTTTTAAAAAGCGTTATTTAAAATTATAGTTTGGAGTAGATGTAGATATTGGCTGTGGATACTCTTGAATCTTACACCATTTATAACCCTCTTTACG
>Ga0256826_1000303_pt1 | contig 28787 bp, 35 predicted proteins | sample CV79metaG_FD_185975 | JGI IMG/M metagenome (GOLD analysis project Ga0256826, IMG submission 185975) | Hydrothermal vent microbial communities from East Pacific Rise, Pacific Ocean - CV79 | ecosystem: Environmental > Aquatic > Marine > Hydrothermal vents | place: Pacific Ocean: East Pacific Rise...
ATCTTTGCACCTAACTCTTTTGAAATGTTTTCAGCAAAGTAGAGTGGAGAAGGACGACCTACATAATCTTTTAAGTAGTAGTGAACCTCTTTCCAAAACTCTTCGTCAAACCTTATACTTTCATACTCTTCTTTAAGTTGAAGAAGTGCTGGCATAAGTGTCTCAGGCACATAGCGTCCACCAAAGATACCAAAGTGTCCGTTTTCATCTGGATCAAATTTACTTGCTTTTGGAATATACATTAGTCAACCTCTATAAGTGAATATACTTTTGTTTTTTCTTCTAACTTTTTTATACCATCTAAAAATGAAAGACCAATGATGAAACAACATTCTATACAGTTAGCACCAGTCTGTTTTACGAGAGTTGCTGCTGCATTTGCAGTTCCACCTGTAGCTATTAGGTCATCTATGATTAAAACACGAGCACCTTTTTCTTCACCAAAAGCATCTATATGAACTTCTATCTCATCAACACCATACTCTAAAGCATATTTCTCACTAATAGTAGTGTATGGAAGTTTTCCTTTTTTACGAATAGGTACAAAACCAATCTGTAACATCTGTGCAAGTGCAGCTCCAAAGATAAAACCACGAGCATCAATTCCTGCAATATACTCTAAGTTATACTCTTTATATCGAGTATACAAGTGGTTCATTAAAACGCCATAAGCTTCTTTGTTATTTAAAAGAGTTGTGATATCTTTAAAAACAATTCCCTTTTTAGGAAAATCTTTAATATCTCTAATCGATTCTTCAATGATTTTACGTTCTACATTACTAAGTGTCATATAGTTATCCTTTATAAAAGTGCATCAATTCTACCCTCAAGGGCTTTTATCTTACCATTAAGTCTATCTACTTCTTGTCTATGTTTTGAGTTACGAGATTTTAAAACTTTAAGCTCATTTCTGAGTTTTGTGAGTTCTTCACTCAGTATATCTACATTCCCAAGTGCACGTTGTAGTTGAATCTGATATTTACGAATTAAGATTTCAGCTTCATTAAGTGTCAGTTTCATTAAGTCATTACTTCGTTGTTCTTTGTTTGTAATACTTTTAAAGTAGTACATTTTAACAAAAAGGTAGACACTGACCATAGAAAGTATCGTTAAAAGTGACCATTCCCAAAACATTGATTAGTCCTTTAGTTGATTTCTATTTTTTCTACACGACCACAGTGACGACCACCATCAAATGATCCATCAATCCAAGCATCTAAAATAGACTCAGCAACACCTTTTCCAACTATGCGTTCACCAAAACATAAAACATTTGCATCGTTGTGTCCACGAGCTACTGTAGCAGTATATGCATCATGACATAGTGCAGCACGGATACCTTCATGACGATTTGCAGCCATACTCATACCTATACCACTTCCACAAATTAAAATACCATGAGACTCTTTATCTTCTAAAACACTAGTAGAAACTTTGTGTGCATAGTCAGGATAATCAACTCTATCTTTAGAAAATGGACCAAGGTCTATTACTTCATGACCTTTATTCTTTAATAACTCAACTGTATAATCTTTTAACTCTATTCCTGCATGATCTGTTGCAACGTAAAACTTCATTTTTTTCCTTTAGTGTGTAAGTAGTAAGCCAAGTATAGTTTGAACTGGCAAAAATAATACATAGTCTTTAACTGGTGTCATTAAAATAATTAAAACTATAATTATTCCATAGCGCTCATTTTTATAAAAAAACTCTGCTATATTATTTATTTTAAATTTAAGTGCAAGGTGTATTATAAAATGTGCACCATCAAATTGTGGTATCGGGAGTAGATTGAATACTCCTAAAACTACATTTATGATAAGTAGTTGAAATACAAACATATATGTAAAAACATAAATGAGTGAATCAGCTGTTGTAGGTTGACTCATGGCTACTACTGCTATTGAAGCAAAGGCAGCTAATGTAAAGTTATAAACCACACCAGCTAAGTCAACTTGCATTGCTGCATTGTAACCACCATTACGTATAACTGTACTTGTATTTATAGGGACTGGTTTAGCCCAACCAAAGAGAAAACCACTATCAGCACCAAAAAGCATAGGTAAAAAGTACATAGTTGCAGGGACTATAATTGTCCCAACCATATCAACATGAGAAATAGGATTTATTGTTAAACGCCCAGCATTTTTAGCAGTTGTATCACCATAAATATAAGCAACCCAACCATGCATAATCTCATGACCGATAATAGCTACAGCTAACGCTAAGACAGCTACAACTATTTTAAGTATATCAAGTGATTCCATGATAGTCTTTATCTGTTCTTATTCTCTCTTCTCTCGCTTTATCAAGATATGGAGATTGTTCTAAATCTGTAGGAGTTTTTCCCATTCTATCCCATCTGATTTCCCAGTTTTCATCTATAGAAAAGTAGATAAACCAAGGTGTGCCTTCGATGTTATCATAAGGAACTCCTCCCCAAAAACGGCTATCATTTGAGTGGTCACGATTGTCCCCAATCATATAGTACATATCTGCCGGTATTTTTTTATAAAATGCATTAAATGGAAGATTGTATGTTCTTGAAAGAGTAACAACATTTACTGGCATCATATTTACACTGGTTTTTTTGTAAAGATAAGACTGAAGATAATCTTCATAAATATTATGATTATCATCGTTATGGATACCTTTATGCTCACTAGCCATAGGATTTTTAACCCAAAGTCTATCCATAAGTGTTACTATTTTTTCTGCTGGATAATTAGCTTTGATATATTCATCACCTTGATGTGGTCTTAGGTATAGTTCATCTCTATCTGTAAAAAGTACTTCATCTCCAGGTAGTGCAAAACAACGCTTAACAAAATGTTGTTTTGTATTATGAGGAGGTCTAAAAATAACTATATCACCACGTTCTGGTGTATCACCATCAAAAAGACGAAGTTTATCACTCCATGGCATGATAGATAGTTCAAGAAATGGAATATGTGGCATAGAGATTCCATAAGCAAATTTTTTAGCGAAAAGATGGTCTCCAATGAGTAAAGAATCTTTCATGCTTCCACTAGGTATTCTAAACGCTTGAGCAATAAAAAATATAACTAAAAGAACTATAGTTACAGTTCCTGTCCATGAGTTAGACCACTTATAGAATTTAAGTAAGGTAGATTTCATTTATTTATTCTTATTTTCAGCGTTTAATTTAGCTGCTTTGAGAGTGTTACTTAAAAGCATTGCAATAGTCATTGGTCCAACACCACCTGGGCTTGGAGTAATAAAAGAACATTTTTTACTAACTGCTTCAAAGTCTACATCACCAACTAGCTTTCCTTCTTTAGTTCTACTTACACCTATGTCTACAATGATAACATCATCTTTAACCATATCAGGTGTTATAAGGTTGATTACTCCAACACCAACTAGTATTACATCAGCGTTTAAAGTGTGGCGTTTAAGGTCATCTGTAAATATATGACATACTTCAACAGTCGCATCAGCATTTAAAAGTAGAGATGCCATAGGTTTTCCAACTATATTTGAAGCACCAACTACTACACAGTTCTTACCTTTTACATCTATGTCATACTCTTTTAAAAGTTCCATAACTCCTAATGGAGTACAAGGAACAAAACCGTCAAGGTTTGTGACTAAACGCCCAACATTAAAAGGGTGAAAACCATCTACATCTTTAGCTGGGTCAACAAGCTCAAGAAGTTTAGTTGTATCTATCTGTTCAGGAAGTGGAAGCTGAATTAAAATACCGTCAATACTAGGGTTTTCATTCATACTAACTATAGTTCTTTCTATAGCTTCTTGTGAAATGTTTTCAGGCATATCATGAGTGATAGAGTAAAAACCTACACGATCACAAGCTTTTTTCTTCATGTTAACATATGCAGCACTTGCAGGATCTTGACCTACTAAAACAACTGCTAAACCAGGTGTACACCCACAAGTTTCTTTTAACTTTTTAACTTCTGAACTAACCTGAGTTTCGATTTTTTTTGAAAGTAATTTACCATCTAGTAACTGCATTTAAACCCCATAAATATTATTTTCGTTATTATACCATTTTAAACTAATATTAGGCTAATCATGAAATATCTATTTTTTTTACTCTCACCACTTTATATCTATGCTACAAGTAGTTTTATTACTCCTATAGAGTATGCTTCTCAACTTTATAAAGATCCAAGAGGTATAGGCTGTAATAATTGTCATGGAGAAAATGGAGAGGGTAAACTCATCGCAAATTATAAACATAAAGGTGTATCAAAAAGTTTTAGAGGTCCAAATATAAGTACAATCAATTACAGTGCATTTTACAAGGCACTGAATAAAAGAAAAAATGGTATGCCAAGATATTTCTTAACAGATAAGGAGATAGAAGCTCTCTATTTACACCTACATAAAGATGATGTGAAAAATGTTAAATAATTTAAAAAAACTATATGAACAGAGAGATTTAAAAGCCTTAGATGCTCTTGCCATTCCTAAGTTTAGAGAGATAAATAAAAATAATAATTTTAAATCAGTATTGATGCTCTCTTGTAATAATATTAAACACCTAAGTAAAATAGAGTCTCTTGATGCAGATTGTATAATGCTAAACTTAGAGGATGGTGTAAGTAAGGAAGATAAACCTTTTGCTCTTGTTTTATGTGCTATTTTTATTTCAAAAATAAAAAAAAGTAATAAAAAGTTAGTCGTAAGAGTAAATGCACTTAATGAAGGTGGCTATGAAGAGATCACATATTTAAACCAGTTTATGCCAGATGCCATCAGAGTTCCAAAAATAGAAAATAGCACCCAAGTGAAGAATGTTTTGGCTCTTTTAAATGATGATATTGATTTACATCTTTCTATTGAAACAGCATCTGCTTGGCATAAGTTAGGTTCTTTAGCTATCAATAAGAGAGTGAATACTTTTTATTTAGGTATCTTAGATCTTTTTGCTGATATGAAACTTCCACAATCTCTTATAGAGATAGATAATCCTACGATGTCTTATATGCTTTCACATTTTCTTATCACATCAAAGTCTATGAACGTTAAGGCTGTCAGTTTTGTTTATCAAGATTTTAATGATTTAGAGACTTTTAAACGCTGGATAGAGTTGGAAAGAAGAATGGGTTATGATTCAAAAGGGTGTATCTCTCCATCTCAAGTACAATTAGTAAATCAAATTTTTGTAGATAAAGATGAAGAGATTAAACGTGCTAAAGTAATAATAAAACTTTTTGAAATGTATAGAGATGAAGGTATTACTGGTTTTGTTGATGAAGAGTATGGCTTTATTGATGAGCCAATATACAAAGGTGCATTGGCTCTTTTAGGAAAATAAATTTATTTTCCTATTGCACTATCTAAGTAAGCTACAGAAATATAGTAATTGTAGTAATCCACGATAAGAGAAGCCTTCGCATCTATATATCCTTGACGAGCCTGTTGCAGTTCTATATAGTCAGAGAGACCATGTTCATAGCGTTTAGAAGCTTGGTTAAATTTTTCGGATGAGACTTCTACTAAACTTTGTGAAAGTTCGAGTGTATCTCTGTTTTGATGAAGATTTAAGAAAGCTTCTGTAGTTTTTTTCTTGATAGAGAGTTCCATTTTGATAAGAGCATCCCTTTGAATACTTGTATTTATTTTATTTTCTTGTACCTTTGCATTTGTCTCACCACCCTTATAAATATTCCAATCAATATTTAAAGATGCTTGCCATTTATCTTTTGGTGTAAACTGTTTAAATGTATCTACAGACTGTTTAGTATAATCAGCTGAAAAGTAGATGGATGGGTAGTAGTTAGATGAAACCTGATTTTCTTGTGAAAGTGATGAGTTTACTTTTGCAGTCTGTTTTTTTAAAGATGCTTTATTTTCATATGCATAGAGTATAGACTCTTTGAGATTAAACTTATATGGAGAAAGTGATTCATATATGTTACTTAAATCTAACTCTTTTGTGAAAAGAGTATACTCACGTTGTAGGGCAGTAAAACCTACTGTTTCATCTAGTTTAGCATACTCTATTTTGAGTTTGTACTCTGCTTTTTTTAACTCAAGTTTAGCTTTAATCAAAGAGACTTTAGCATCACTAATATCAATTTTTGTCCTAATGCCAGCTTCAAAATATTTTTCCGAACGATAGAGTTGTGCGGTGTTAAGTTTTATGTTTTCTTTTTGAACTTCTATGAGGGCTATGGCTTTTAAAACATTATAGTATGCTTCTTTAATATCACGTTTTTTAATAATAATATCATCAATATTTTGCATATTTAAAGATTGTGAATCGTACTTTGAACTATCTATAACACCACCAGTCGCCCCAAAATCATAAATAATCTGTTTAGCAGATAGCTTACCTAAAAGTAGAGTGTCATCTATCATGTTTTGTGTTCCACCAAATGTATCAGTAACACCTGTTTTTCCAGCAGATGCATGAAAATCTACATTAGGTAGATAGGCAGATGAAACACTTTTATAACGACTTTTAGATGCTTCATAATTACTTTTACTTATTTTTAAACTTGGAGAGTTTTCAAAAGCTTTGAGTATTAAATCATCTATGTTGTAAATATCATTGGCGTTTAAATCTAAAAATAGTGTAGTTGTTAACAAACACTTAAGAAGGTAATTATTTTTCATTATATTGACTCTCTTCGAGATATTTCTTCTTCTACATTAACAAATTTTTCTCTTAGTGTTTCTAAAAGTACATAGAGAACAGGTACAAAAAGAGTTGATATAAAAGTTGCAGCTATCATTCCAAACATAAGAACAATTCCTATAGATTGTTGAGTAATTGAACCCGCTCCTGTAGCAAATGCAAGAGGAAAGATACCAAATAAAAATGAAAGTATAGTCATCATAATAGCACGAAAACGGAGACTTCCAGCGTTTATGGCAGACTCAACTATGCTTACTCCACTCTCCCTTTGCTCCTTGGCAAATTCAACAATAAGTATGGCATTTTTTGCAGCAAGAGCGACAAGGAGGACAAGCCCAACTTGGGCAAAGGTGTTTAGAGGTAATCCAGCCCAATGTAGACCAGCTACAGCACCTGCTACAACCATCGGAACAGAAAGTAAAATCATTAGTGGTAAAATCCACGACTCATACTGTGCTGATAAAACAAGAAAAACAATGAGTAAAACAAAAATAACCACATATATTTGAGCATTTCCAGCTAAAGTTTCTTGATAACTCATACCTGACCATTCATATCCATAACTAGCAGGTAAAACTCTCTGTGCAATTTCATCCATTGCCACCATTGCATCTCCAGAGCTATATCCAGGAGCTGCTGCACCATTAATTTGAATACTTCTGTACATATTAAAATGAGTAAGGTTTTGAGGACCTATCATCTCTTTTACTTCTAAAATTGCACTTAATGGAACCATTTTATTGTCACGATTTTTTACATAAAGTTTATCTATATCTTCTTTAGAACTTCTAAACTCTTTATCTGCTTGAATAAATACACGAAATACTTTACCAAATTTTGTAAAATCATTAACATATATACTCCCAAGGTAAGCTTGCATAGTTGTAAAAAGATCACTCATATTTATCCCAAGTGCATTTGCTTTTTCTCTATTTATAATGATGTCGTACATAGGATAGTTCGTAGCAAAAGTAGTAAAAGCATAAGCTATTCTAGGGTCTTGAAATGCACCTTTTATCATCTCTTGTGCATAGTGTTCAAAAGTATTAAGATCTCCAGAAAGATAATCTTGAAGTCTAAAATCAAAACCACCAACATTTCCAACTCCTGGGATACCAGGAAGATTAAACGCTGCAATATTTGCTTCACTTACATTAGCTGTTTTTAATTTTATCTGTTTAATGATTCCAAAAGCACTACTCTCTGGCGTTTTTCGTTCATTCCACTCTTTAAGTGAGACAAACATGGCAAGTGCTGAACCATCCATAGCAGAGGTGATTATGTTGTAGCCTTCAACACTAATGATATTTTCAACACCTTCTATACCGTAAATAATATTTTCAACTTCTTTTCTAACTCTAGCAGTCTGTTCTATAGAGCTACCTGGTTTTAGGTTGACAGAGACCATACAAACACCTTTGTCCTCAGAGGGAACAAAACCAGTTGGAGTAATACTAAAGAGATAGTACATAAGATAAAAAATCCCAGCCATTACCCCAATCATTATCATTCTCAGTTTTATAAACATAGTAATGATTGCTGTATATCTTGCTGTCAAGCCATCAAAAAAGTAATCAAATTTTTCAAAAATTATAAATTTCTTTTCATCTTTTTTTCGGCGTTTGATAATGATAGCACTCATAGCAGGAGAGAGTGTGAGTGCATTTAGCGATGAGACTAAAACAGCAAAAGATATAGTAAGTGCAAATTGTTGATAAAGTGCACCAGTAATACCTGGTAACATAGATACAGGTACAAATACAGCGACTAATACTAGAGTAGTAGAAATAATAGGTCCTATAAGCTCTATCATAGACTTTTTGACAACTTGTAGCATAGTTAAATTAGGCTCTTTATACATAATAACTTCAACATTTTCAACAACTAATATAACATCATCTACAACAATACCAATTGCTAAAATAAGTCCAAATAGTGTTAAAAAGTTTATACTAAATCCACCAGCAATCTGCATAGCAGCAAATGCACCAATAAGTGAAACAGGAATAGCTGCTGCTGCTATAACTGTAGGTCTCCAAGAACCTAAAAAAAGAAAGATTATTATGATTACAAGGCTTATCGCCATAAAAAGATTGTTTACTACATTGTTAATAGCTACCTCAACATACTTAGTTGTATCGTAAGGAACAGCATAAGTTACTCCATCTGGAAAACGACTCTGAAGTTTCTTCATAGTTTCTTCAACTTTTTTACGAATATCAAGAGCATTTGCTTCACCTAGTTGGTAAACCCCAATAAGACCAGTTGGTTTTTTAGCACTAATAGCACTCCAATCATAAAACTCACTTCCAAGTTCTACTCTTGAAACATCACTAAGATAGACTAGAGAACCATCTTTTTTATATTTAAGAACTATTTTTTCAAACTCAGCAACATCTGTTAATCGTCCTTTTGTTGAGAGAATAAACTCTTGCTTTTGATCTTTAAATGTAGGATTACCACCAATTTTACCTATGGATGCTTGTCTATTCTGACTTTTAATAGCAGCTATAACATCCATTGGTGTCATGCTTAATGCACGTATTTTATCTGGGTTTAACCAGATACGAATAGAGTATTTTTTTTCACCCATATTTTGAGCTTTACCAACACCAGGAATTCTTTTAATTTCATCAAGAACATTAATGTTTACAAAGTTTGAAAGAAAACTACCGTTGTAGCGTTTATCACCACTAATAGCGATTAAACAGACTAATGATGGAGATTTCTTATCAACTATTACTCCTTGAGCAGTTACTTCTGAGGGGAGTGAAGCTGTAGCTGTAGAGACTTTGTTTTGTACATCGACAGCACCGATGTCTATATCGTATCCAGGTTCAAAATAGACATTAATACTTGATTGTCCATTGGCAGATGATGAAGACTCCATATATATAACACCCTTGATACCATTGAGTTTATCTTCAAGGACACGTGTGACTGAGTTTTCAACTACAAATGCATTTGCACCTGTATAAGTTGCTGTTACATTTACGGTTGGTGGAGCAACATCTGGATACTCAGAGACAGGGAGAACAAGCATGGAAACAAGTCCACCAGTAATAATAATGAGAGAAATAACTATAGCTAAAATAGGTCTCTTTATAAAGGTAACAGAAAACATTTATTGAGCCATTTTTGGAATTAAATTGTTTACTTTTAATATAGTTGATATACCTTTACTCTCTGTTACATCTCTTACTATTACTTTAGAACCTTCTTTGAGCTTAACCAATGCAGAAACTATAAGCTTATCACCATCTTTAAGTCCACTTTTTATACTCACATAATATTTACTTGTATAGTCTGTTTGAATATCCACTCTTTTAATAGTATCTTCATTCTCTACAATGTAAACATAGCTACCTAGTTGATCATTAAAAATCACCTCTGGTGGAATCATAAGAAATTTGTACTTATCATTAATAAAGAGATTTACATATACAAAAGTACCAGGAAGAACTTTTTTATCTTTATTGTTTATAGTCGCACGCATTGTAATAGTTGAAGTGAGAGGATCAACGATGTTGTTAGAAAAATCTACATAGCCGTCTAGTCTAATCTCTTGAGTACTTCCTGCTACAGTTATAAAAGCATCGGGTTTATCTTTATTTCTATATTTTTGAAAGAGTCTTACATCTTTTTGTGAAGGTGAAAAATAAGCATAAATTGGATCTGTTCTTACTATAGTTGTAAGAACTGTTGATTCTCCCTCTCCTACTAAGTTACCTACATCTACTCTTCTTACACTTGCCGTTCCACTAATAGGCGCTTTTATAATAGTGTAGCTTAGTTCTAACCTCGCTCTATCTATCTCAGCCATATCACCTGCTATAGTCGCTTTTAAACCAGCTTGTTGTGCTTGATACTGTTCAAGGGTAGCTCTAGGTGCTAAACCTTCATCAACAAGAGGTTTGTATCTATTTACATCTGCTGTAGCAAGTGCTAATGAAGCTTTGTCTTGTGCTTTTTTTGCTTTTGCAGCATTGAGTGAAGCTAAGTATTCACTCTGTTGAATCTGAAAGAGTTTTTGCCCCTTTTGTACATAATCACCATCTTTAAAATATATTTTTTCCAATACTCCCGAGACTCTAGTCTTTACCTCTTGGGAACTACTAGCTTTTGTCATACCTGTATACTGTTTCCAAATAGGAACAGCCTCTTTTTTTACTTTTATGATGTTTACTTTTAAGGCTGGTATCTCTCTTTTGATTTTTTCTACTTTTTCCTCAGAACAAGCAGTAAGAAGTATGAGAGATGAGAGGAGTATAGTGTTGAATGTTTTTATATTGTTAAACATTAATAAGAGCCTTTTAATAATATGATTTTTAATATCTCGCTAGATTATAGTAGATATTGTATCTAATAAGTGTTTTTTCTTTTGGGTGAGGGTATCTACTATATGAATACTCAATTGTTTCTTGAGTTGTATCATCAAGAACATAATAACCACTTTTCTTTAAAAATTTAAAATCTGTCATATCACCATTTGGATGTAGATAAAATTCTACTACATTAGTTTTATTTACATTTAAGTCACGAGGTAAATTTACTCTTGCAACACGTGTTAGAACTTCTTGTGTAATTCTTCTCATTATCTCTTGATTATCAATTATATATTTTTGTTGACCTGGAGATAGTTTTCCAAACTCTTCACCATATAACTTTTGAATATCTTGACTAATACTCCCACCAGCAGTAGTGCTATTTTCTTTTGTCTGTTTTTTTTCTTGTTGAGATTTGTCTTCAAACATCCAAGACATAGGATCTTTTTTCTCTACAAGTGGAATAAATGGTTTTTTTGGAGGTAGAGGTTCAATCTTTGGTTTTGGCTTTGGCTTAGAGATAGGTTCAGGCTTTTTTGGTTTGTTTAGAGTTGGTTTTTTTGAAACATCTTTCAGTGTAACCATTTTATTTAGTTGGCTACCTTTAGGCATAGGAGGAACTACTTTTTTTATAGTAGGTCTTTTTTTATCAAAACCTGACTTTTTGTACATCTTTGGAAGTTCTTTGAGTGATATTTTTATTTTTTGTTCTTTTTCAAGAGGTCTCTTTATCTCAGGTGTTATTGTTCCAAGAAGCCAAAAAAGAAGGATAAAAACTAGATGAATCAGAAGTGCAATAAATAAGGCAAAAGTTGATCTATTCAAATAAAATTCCATTATTATTAATATTTCAATGATTATACCAAATCAATATTAATAGTACTTTGATATAATAAGAAAAATAATTATTAAGGTTACAGTATTTATGAGTAGAGAAGCATCCAATAAAGCATTTCAAGAAGCACAAAGTTTAATCCCAGGTGGAGTTAACTCTCCTGTAAGAGCATTTAAAAGTGTTGGTGGTACACCAATTTTTATAGCAGAAGGTGAGGGTGCTTATTTAAGTGATGTAGATGGCAATAAGTATGTTGATTTCGTACAATCATGGGGTCCTCTTATCTTCGGTCATAGAGATGAAACAATTGAAGCTGCTGTTATAGATGCAGTAAAACACGGTTTAAGTTTTGGTGCACCTACCCAAGCAGAAACAGAATTAGCAAAACTTGTAGTAAGTTTTTTTGACTCTATAGATAAGGTGCGTTTTGTCTCTTCTGGAACAGAAGCTGTTATGTCTGCGATTCGTCTTGCTCGTGGATATACAGGTCGTGATGATATTGTAAAATTTACTGGATGTTATCATGGACATAGTGATGCTCTGTTAGTGGAAGCTGGTTCAGGTGCAGCAACATTTGGAAACCCATCTAGTCCTGGTGTTCCAGCTGACTTTACAAAACATACTCTTTTAGCTGAATACAACAATATAGACTCAGTTAAAAAATGTTTTGCTGATTCAAAAGATATTGCTTGTATTATTATCGAACCAATTGCTGGAAATATGGGGCTTGTTCCTGCTGATAAAGAGTTTTTACATGAACTTCGTAACTTATGTGATGAGAATGGCACACTTCTTATTTTTGATGAAGTTATGAGTGGTTTTCGTGGAACTATTAATGGAGCTGAAAGTATAACTGGCGTTTCACCTGACATTATTACACTCGGAAAAGTAATTGGTGGAGGTATGCCTGTTGGTGCTTTTGGTGCAAGAGCTGAAATCATGGCTATGCTTTCACCTGATGGTCCAGTATATCAAGCTGGAACACTAAGTGGAAATCCAGTAGCAATGGCAGCAGGGTTTGCTGCGCTTACAAAACTAAAGAAAAATGCTAGAGTTATGGGCGTTTTAGAAGCTCGTGCTAAAAGACTTGTATCAGGTATGCAAGAAGCTGCATTAGAGCAAGGTATAACTATGCAGGTAGATGTTAGAGGTTCGATGTTTGGTTTTTTCTTTAGTGAAACGCCAGTTAAGAATTTTGCAGATGCTTGTCGTTGTGATGCTACACTTTTTGCAAAATTTCACTCAAAAATGTTAGATGAAGGTTTCTACTTTGCTTGTTCTCTTTATGAAACAGGTTTTATATCTACAGCTACTACGGATGAGATGATAGAAGATACTATAAATGCTGCAAGTAAAATCTTTAAAGAGATTAACAATGGCTAACAAACCAGAGAATGAAAAAGAGGAAAGAAAGCCTCGTATAAAGCCAATTATAGAAGCTGCTGATAGTCTTTCTCTTGGAATTTCTATGGTGGTTGCTGTTCTTATGGGTGTAGGTATTGGGTGGTTACTAAAAAGTTTAACTCACGAAGCTTGGACTTTTTGGATAGGTGTAAGTATAGGAATAGCTGCTGCTATTTTAAATATTTATAAGGCTTACTCTAAACAGTATAAAGCATATGAAGAGTTAGCAAAAGAGCCAAGATATGCTATTAAAAAGCAGTTAGATGAAGAAGATGATGAGGACTATGGTGCTAAAAGTTATTAAACCTATCGTAATTGCTGAGAGTTTTATTCTTGGTAGTTACTTCTATTCAGTTTCTGCATTTACAAATATTCAAGTGGCATTTGCAAGTTCATTTTTTATTATACTTGGCTCATCTTTAGCATATAAAGGTATGATCGAAAAACAAATCTCTACAGAAAGTTATGAGGATAAAAGAGATTTACTAGATGAAATAGAAGATCCTCATGAACTCTATGATGATGTTGCTATCAATGAAACGCCAGTTGAAGAGTTGGACTTAAAAGCTATAGTAAAAGAAGAGAAAGCAAAAATCAAAACTTTTAGTTTATCTAGCATAAAACATGGTGCAAAGGGAAGTGTTTCTCTTTTTAGACTTGTGCCTTATCTCTTTTTAGTTTTAGGATTTATTGCTTTAAAAAATAATGAAGTGTTGGATTTGAGTTTTTATTTACCATCTTTAATGATAGGTATTATTGTTGCATCTTTAGTCTCAAAAGAGATAACTACTTAAATAGTTATCATAGGGATATTGATAGTCATACTATTTCCTATCTCTACATAAAAGTTATATTTTTCACTCATAGCTTTGAGTGCATAACTCTTTTCTATATTTATATTTTTAGCACTAATAGAGATTGAAAATATACTATATTTTTTTTCATCAAACTTTATATGCTCTCCAATTCTATAAAATACTTTGGTAGTAATCTCTTCATTTTCCTGAACACAATCATACATTTTATTTAAAAGCTTTATAAGCCTACTCGAGTCAACTATAATATCTGGAATAGTTGGATCATAATCTTTTATATATTTTATTGAAGAAGTTATGGAGTTTGTAGATATACATAAATCAGTAATAGTGAAAATATTTGTAAGTTCACCTTCTGGTTTTTTTGTATTGAGTTTAAAAGATGGCGTTTGATAGAGTTTAAGACCTATCTTCTCCTCATCTTCATAACCTACAGTCACACCAAAAAATTTGTAGCGACCATACTCTAGCTCTATAAAAGTAGTTTTAAAGCCAAAGCTGATACTTGCATATGATTGTGCAAGCTCAAAAAGAGAAGAGGGTGTTGTTGAACCTAAAAGAAATTGAGCTTCAGAGTTAACAGAGATGATTTTTCCATTTGCATTAAAAAGTATAAAAGGGTTATAATCATACTCTATCCACTGTTGCTCAAAGGTCATCTTAATCTACTCTTCTATATAGTTTTTAAGACGACGACCAACTTTAGGGTGTTTAAGTTTCTTAATAGCACTTGATTCTATTTGACGAACACGTTCACGAGTTACACTTAACTCTTTTCCAATCTCTTCTAATGTTCTATCACTCTCATCATCCATAATTCCAAAACGAAGCTTTATAACTGCTTTTTCACGTTCATTTAACTGGTCAAGAACAGTCTCAATTTGAACACGAAGATCATCTTTAAGGATAGAGTCTGCTGGAGAAACTGATGTCTTATCTTCGATAAAGTCACCAAAACGACCATCATCTTCACTACCAATAGGAGCTTCAAGAGAGATTGGCTCTTTAGTAATCTTGATAACATTTTTAACTTTTTCAACTGAGAGACCAACCTCTTGGGCAATAGTATCAACATCTGGCTCTTTACCATTCTCTTGAAGGTGTTTACGCATGATTTTGTTAATACGGTTAATAGTCTCAATCATATGAATAGGGATACGAATAGTACGAGCTTGATCGGCAATAGCACGTGAAATAGCTTGACGAATCCACCATGTAGCATAAGTAGAGAACTTATAACCTTTTTGATACTCAAATTTATCAACAGCTTTCATAAGACCGATATTACCTTCTTGAATAAGGTCAAGGAAAGGAAGACCACGGTTTGTGTAGCGTTTAGCGATAGATACAACAAGTCTAAGATTTGATTTTGCCATTTTTGTTTTAGAGATTTCAGAGATATTTTTACCACGTTTAATCTGTTCTAAAATTTCAAAAAGTTTTTCTGGTTCCATATCGAAAGAGTTTTTAGAAGCTTCTTTTGTTTGAACAAGTTTTTTGATTTCCATATATGTAGAAACCATAGTTGCTTCAGGAACCATATTTGCAATATCTTCTTTGTTTAATTCTTGGATTTTACTTACTAAAACATTGTGGTTAGCTTTAAGAATATCATTAAAAAGTGGAAGTTTATACTCTAGGCGTTTAAGCTCTTTATCGTAACCTTCATCACTTTTAAGCGCTGTTTCCATAGCTTTTACAAGTTCATTGATAAGTTTAGATGTTGGTCCAAGGTCTAAAAGTTTTTCTCTTAGTACACCTTTTTTAAATGTTACACCTAAATAGTAAGAAACTAACTCTTCTGTAAGATCTCCACTAAGACTTTCTGGTGATTTTTCACTTAGTTTTATCCACTCTTTTTTTGCTTTTTCAAGAGCTTTAAAGCTAGTTGAAACTTTTTCTACACGAGTCTTGTCTTTTGCAGAAAGTGTTTTCTCACTTTTTTCCGCTTTTGAATCATCAGTAGAATCATCAGTAGAATCATCAGTATCTTCTTTTTCATCTTCAAAAGATTTAAAAAGCTCTTTAACACGACGTTCACGGTTAATGAGTGGCTCTTTATAATCTAAAATAAATTCTATAAGATAAGGAACAGAACAGATAGCATCAATAATGATACTCTCTCCGCTTTCTATTTTTTTAGATATTTCAATTTCTTCTTCTTTTGTAAGAAGAGGAATCTGACCCATTTCACGTAGATACATACGGACAGGAGAATCAGAGCGCGACCACTCAAGAAGTTCATGCTCTTTTAAAATATCAAATTTATCTGATTCATTCTCTTCAAGCATTCTACGTTGAGCAGCACGGCGTGCTTCTGCTTCTGTATCATTTAGCTTTTTAGCATGTTCACTTGATGTGTATATACATCTTTTGTTTTTTGTTAAAAGCTTTAAAACATTTTTTGCTTGAGCAGCTGTAGGTTGTTTTTCAAACAGCTCTACAAGAGATTCATATGTAAGGCACTCTTTACCTTTATGATCTTCAAAAAATGTTTCTATGGCTTTGTTAAGTTCTTTAGCTGTCATATTAAAATATGCTCCAATGAATTAAGGATTTTAAAAGGTGGATTATACCCAAATAGTTTTAATTGCCACTTAAAATTGGCAATATATTATATTGGAACACTCTTTGCTACTTGTGACCAATATATGCTCAATAAGGGAAAATTATGCAAACAGGCTTTTATGCTTCAGCAGCTGGAATGGTGACACAGTTTAATAGACTAGATACTATTGCAAATAATTTAGCAAATGTAAATACAGCGGGTTTCAAACAAGACAATCTTGTAGTTGGTGACTATATGCGTATTTATCAAGAAAAAAGAGATGAGTTAGATAATAAAAACAATACTAAAGAGGGTGCTTTGTTTATAAATAGAACTATGACTAGAGCTCCTCAAATTGTAGATTCTTTTGTAGATCAAAGTGTTGGTACATTACAAAAAACTAATAATCCTTTAGATTTTGCATTAACAAGAGAAGGCCTATTTTTTGCAGTTAAAACACCTCAAGGAGTAAAGTTAACTAGAGATGGTAGCTTTACAAAAAATGATGAGGGAATGCTTGTAACGAAACAGGGATATGAAGTTCTTTCTGCTGATTATTTTAAATCTAAAAAAGGTATCAGTTTTGCAAGTGAAGAGAGTATCGTAACTGTAGATAAAAATGGTCAAATATCTACAAATGTTCCAAACTCTCTTAATTTGACACAAAATAAAAAACTTTTTATTGCACAGCCTCAAAATATTCGATCTCTCAAAAAAGAGGGTGATAACCTTTATGCTTTTGATGATATAAAAAATATATTAACTGTAAATGAAAGTGGAGCAGTTAGTCAAGGTTTCGTAGAAAAAAGTAATGTTAATGCTGTAAAAATGATGACACAAATGATAGAAACAAATCGTTTAGTTGGTATGTATGAGAAAGCAATGAGTACACAGATGGATGATATGAATAGAGATGCAATAGAAAAACTTGCTAAAAAAGCTTAATAAAGGGAGAATGAAATTATGATGCAATCACTATACACTGCTTCGACAGGAATGCTCGGAATGCAGACACAAATAGATACAACGGCAAATAATATCGCCAATGTAAACACTATAGGGTTTAAAAAAAGTCGTGCTGAATTTTCAGACTTAATGTATCAAGTTATGGAATATGCTGGTACTTCTACGTCAGATGTTACAAAAAGCCCAACTGGAATTGAAGTTGGACTTGGAGTTCGTGCAACAGCTATCAATAAAATATTTGCCGAAGGCTCATTAAAACAGACTGATAATCAGTTAGATATCGCTATAACTGGTGGTGGTTTTTTTAAACTAGAACTTCCTGATGGTACAGAAGTTTATTCTAGAAATGGTGCTTTTAAAGTAGATGAAAATGGAACTATGGTTAATAGTGATGGGTATAAACTTGTTCCTGAAGTTGTAATTCCACCAGATGCTACAAATATCAGTATAGGAACAGATGGTACAGTTACTGTAGTTCAACCTGGACAAACACAAGCTACACAAGTAGGTCAAATAACTACAACAAATTTTATTAATCCTGCAGGACTACACTCTCTTGGAGATAATCTTTATATAGAAACGGATAGCTCTGGGCAACCAGTTGAAGGAACTCCTGGTTTAGATGGTTTAGGAACATTAAGACAAGGTTTTGTCGAACTAAGTAATGTTGAGTTAGTTGTAGAATTAACAGATCTTATTACGGGACAACGTGCCTATGATTCTAACTCAAAAGTTATCACGACAAGTGATGAAATGTTACAAACAGTAAATAATCTTAAACGCTAGTTTAGTTTAAAATAGGCTTGATACTTTTTAATATCAAGCCTCTCCTTTCTCTTCTAAAAATCATTTCATAAAATACAAATAATATTTTAGATATAATCACGAAATTATTTAATAAATATATTAGGATTCTATAATGCAAAAAGCAAATATAAACGGTAAAGTTTGGACATTCGGTAAAGACATAGATACTGACTTAATTATTGCCGCAAGATACTTAAATACATCAGTTCCAGAAGAACTAGCAAAGCATGTAATGGAAGATGCAGACCCTGAGTTTGTAGGAAAAATGAGTGTTGGTGATGTTATAGTCGCTGGTGAAAATTTTGGTTGTGGTAGTTCTCGTGAACATGCACCAATAGCACTTAAAGCAGCTGGTGTAGCTGCGATTATCGCTCCAACATTTGCTAGAATTTTTTATAGAAATGCATTTAATATGGGACTTCCAATTTTTGAACTTCCAGAGAGTGCCGAAATTAATGAAGGTGATGAGATTACAGTAGATATGAATGCTGGAACGATTACAAATAATAGTACAAACAAAACTTATAACTTTACGCCTATTCCTGCTTTTATGCAAGAGCTAATAGATGCTGGTGGGTTAATGAATTTTGCAGCAAACGAAGTAAAAGGAAAATAGATGAAAAATTATAAAATAACATTAATAAAAGGTGATGGAATTGGTCCAGAAATCATTGATGAAGCAGTTAAAGTTTTAGATGCAGTATCGTCTTGTTGTGGATTTCATTTCTCATATGATGAAGCCTTAATGGGTGGTATTGCATATGATGTTACTGGTGATCCTCTTCCACAAGAAACTATAACAAAATCTCTTCAGTCAGATGCAGTACTTTTTGGTGCTATTGGTGGACCAAAATGGGATGAACTTCCTCGTGAAAAACGCCCAGAAAGTGGACTTTTACGTTTTAGAAAAGAACTTGGTGTTTATGCTAACTTACGTCCTGCTGTTGTTTATGATGAACTTATAAATGCTTCTTCATTGAAACCAGAAATTATCAAAGGTGTTGATATTATGGTTGTTCGTGAACTTATAGGTGGTATCTATTTTGGTGAACCTAAAGGACGTACTGAAGATAAAGGCTGGAATACTATGGTTTATACTCGTAGTGAAATAGTTCGTATAGCACACCATGCATTTAAAATAGCGATGAAAAGAGATAAAAGAGTATGCTCTATTGATAAAGCAAATGTATTAGATGTTTCACAACTTTGGAGAGATGTAGTTACAGAAGTAAGTGCTGAATACCCAGAAGTTGAACTGACTCATATGTATGTAGATAATGCTGCAATGCAACTTGTACTTAATCCAAAACAGTTTGATGTTATGCTTACTGGAAATATTTTTGGTGATATTCTTTCAGATGAAGCATCTATGCTTTGTGGTTCTATAGGTCTTTTACCATCAGCATCTGTTGGTGATAAGATTGGCGTTTATGAGCCTATTCACGGTTCTGCTCCAGATATAGCAGGTCAAGGTATTTCAAATCCAATTGCTACAATCGCTTCAGCATCAATGATGTTAAGATTTGCACTTGGCGAAATTGAAGCTGCTGATAAGATAGACAATGCAATCAAGAAAACTTTGAGTGAAGGTTATAGAACAGGAGACTTAGCACAGTATGATGCAAAAGAAGTATGTTCAACGAGTGAAATCGGTTCAATTATTGCAAACTATATTGAGAGATAGGTTTTAAAGAAAATATGAAAACACTTACTTTAGCAAATATTTATGAACTTCAAGGTCTTAAAGAAGAAGCATTAGATATTTACAGAGAAGTTTTAAAAAAAGACCCTTCTAATAGTGATGCAAAAATTGCTATTAGAAGATTGTCAGGTATGCGTAAAAAATTTTTAAAAGTTAATCAAGAGATGAAAGATTATTTTTTAAAAATGGATACAGATGTAGAGTTTAATGAGTTTGAAAGGTGGTTATTAAAAGCATGGAATTAAAAGATGTAATACTCTCAACATTGGCTGAGATGGAAGATACTACTCAAGTTAAAGAAGAAGCTAAACAAGAGCCTAAGGCTATAGTTGAAGAACTGAAAACAGAAGCTCCTGTATCTGCAGTAGAAAATGAACTTATCTATTTAAACTCTATAAAAGAGAGACTTTTAGTACTGTTTGAAGGCTTTCAAGCACCGAACAATATTAACATTGAAGCTAAGGTAGATATGACATTAAATTTTTTAGAATACACTTTGGCGACACTAGATGATAGAATGAATAAATTAGAAAAAGGAAGTCTATCATGAATCATTATAGAGTCTTAATTGATGCAAATGATGAAAAAGGTCTTGTTCATAAAGTATCAAGTATATTTTTTAAATATGATTTAAACATTCTTTCAAATAGCGAATTTGTGGATAAAGAGAGTAATAAATTTTTTATGCGTAGTGTTGTTGAAGGTGCTGTGAATAAGAAAGATTTAACAGATGCGATAAATTCTGTTTTACCAAAAAATTCAAGTGTTAAAGTAATTGAACCTAGAAAGAAAAATATAGTTATTATGGCTACAAAAGAGTTACATGCGCTAGGTGATATTCTTATCCGTCACGAAGCTGGAGAGTTGGATGCAAATATATTAGCAGTTATTTCTAATTATGATAAATTAGAATCTCTTGTTAATAAATTTTCTATTCCTTATGTTACAGTTTCTCATGAAGGTTTAACACGTGAAGCTCATGAAGAAAAAATAACAGAATGTATCCAGAGTTATAAAGATGTAGAATATATAGTTCTTGCTAAATATATGAGAATCTTAACACCTGCTTTTGTTGAATCTTTTGAAGATAAAATTATAAATATACATCATTCATTCTTACCAGCATTTATTGGTGCAAATCCATATAAACAAGCGTTTGAGCGTGGTGTGAAAATTATAGGTGCTACAGCTCATTTTGTCAATAACAATTTGGATGAAGGTCCAATTATAGCACAAGAAGTCATTCATGTTAACCATGCTTATAGTTGGAAAGACATGCAACGCTCAGGTCGAGATGTAGAGAAAGTTGTTCTTTCTCGTGCTTTAAAACTTGCTTTAGAAGATAGAATCTTTGTTTATAATAATAAAACGGTGATATTCTAATGGGTTTTAATATAGTTTTAGTTAATCCACAGATTCCAAATAATACGGGTGCTATTGGGCGTTTATGTGTAAACGCAGGTGCATCTTTACATCTTATTAAGCCAATAGGATTTGATATAGATGAAAAAGCAGTTCGTCGTGCTGGCTTAGATTACTGGGACAAATTAGATTTGCATGTATGGGAAAGTATTGATGATTTTTTTGCTCAAAACAAGATAGATATTAATGCACATTTTGCAACAACAAAAACAGATAGACCATATTTTGAAACTGATTTTAAAGATGGTGATTTTATCTTTTTTGGAAGTGAAACAGCAGGAATACCTGAAGAGATACTCAACAAGTATAAAGATAGAAACATAACTATCCCTATGACAGAAGATGGTAGAAGTTTAAACCTAGCTATAAGTACGGGTATCGTTCTTTACGATGCAATCCGTCAAACATATGATACTTTTAATAAAGGTTAATAGATGAATATATATGTAGATATTTTTATGTTAGTACTTTTTGTAGCTTTTATGATTTTTATTTTTGGTGGTTATCATAAAACAAAATCTGAAAAAAGAGAACGTGACTATAAGCATCAAGAAGAAATCAAGAAAAACTTAAAATAGTTTTTCTGCCCAAATTTCCATTTTAGATTCAAATCTTTCAAATAAGCTTTCTGCATTTTTAATAATAATTGACATTTCTAATCCTTTTCTTCATATTTTGTAAATAATACATCATTTTGCAATATAATATTAAAAATATGTCAAAATGCAATGAAAATTTTGACATTTCTTCTTTTTTTTATTATAATTTGTCATATTTAAGAAAAAGGGAGATATTATGAATAGTTTTACTAATATAGTAGAAGAGATTAAAAGTATAGTATCTGGTGAATATACACCTAAAAAAGTATTTGATAAAGATATAGCAAATATTTTAGGGATTAGTCAGATGAATTTTGCAACTATGAAAAAGCGAGATAAAATTCCTTTCGCAGAGTTATTGGATTTTTGTGCAAAAAAAACAATAAGTATAAATTGGTTACTATATGGTCAATCCCCAGAAAGTTTAGTAGAAGCAACTAATAAATTTTATATGGTTAAATACTTCAGTGATGTAAACGCTAGTGCAGGTGGTGGTTCAGATATAGAATTTGAAGAGATTGAGGAGTTAGAAATTCCTCAACAGTTTCTTTTTATGCTAGGTGGAGAGAGAGAACTCCACAATATTGAGGCAATTAATGTTTCCGGTGATTCTATGGAACCTACTTTTAGTTATAATGATATAGTATTTATTAACAGAACTAAAAAAGACTTAAATCGTGGTGGTATTTTTACTATAAGAACTGATGCGGGTCTCTTCATTAAAAGAGTTCAAACACGAATAGATGGTTTAGTAGATATTATAAGTGACAATTCTATCTATCCAACACAAACATTATCTGCAAATGAAATGGAAGTAATTGGTAGGGTTGTAAGTAGATTTGGTGATGTTGATTAGAAGGAAATAATTTGAACTATTTATATCTTATATTGAGTATAGTATTGTTAAGCTCTTGTGCCGTAAAAAAAGATACATTAAATGTAAAAAAAAGTGATGAAATTACTGGAAATATTCGAGTTGTTGAATCAATAACGGAACTAGATACTATATCGCAAGATGTAAGTAGATATACAAAAGATATAGAAGAAAAATTATTTTCTCAAAAGATATATGAAAAAAAATATTTTCGTATTTGGAATATTGATAAAAGTAAGATATCTTTGTCTACTGCAATGTGGGCAGATAGAGCATATAGACATGGCGATACATATGGAGAAAATCTACAACTTTTAAAAGCCTCTTTTTTTGATAAAGTATTAGATAATTCAAACTATAAAAATTATCTAACTCTTAATAAAAAAGCATTGACTATAAAATCATTAAATATTAGAGCTATCCCTACTGACAAACCTGTCTTACGTGATCCTTCCAAGGCAGGAGAGGGATTTCCGTTTGATTATTTGCAAAATAGTACTATTTCAGCTAATAAACCAATTTTAATTTCTCATTATTCAAAAGATAGAGAGTGGGTGTTTATTGAATCAAGTTTTGCATTTGGTTGGGTTAAAAGTTCGGGTGTAGTTAAGATAGAAAATAAATATACGAAACTTTGGCAACAAGCAGAACAAGTATTTATTACCAAAGAAAATATTCCTATTTACTCTATGAATAATGATTTTCTATTTAAATCAAAGATAGGTATGATGTTCGCACTTATAGATGAAGATTCTGATAGTTATAGTATATTAACTGTCAGTCGCTATAAAAATATGAAGCCTTTATATTTAAAATCTAAAGTTAAAAAAAGTATAGCTCATAAAAATAGACTAGCGTTTAATAGTGAGAATATAAATAAAATCATTACTGAAGTTTCTAAAACAAATTATGGATGGGGTGGTATGTACTCACAAAGGGACTGCTCTTCTACGTTAAGAGACTTTTATGCACCATTTGGTCTATGGTTACCTAGAAATTCTTCTCAGCAGGCTAAAATAGGTAAAGTTATTTCTATTGATGGTTTATCAGATTCTAAAAAAATAGATATCATTCTCAAGAATGCAAAACCATTTAGAACACTACTATACAAGAAAGGTCATATTGGCCTTTTTGTGAGTAATAAAAATAAAAAAATTATAATGTATCAAAATGTTTGGGGTGTTAAAACTCAAAAAAATGGAGTAGAAGGAAGGTTTATTATAGGTAAGCCGATATTTAGTACATTAGAAGTAGGAAGTAACTTATCAGATTATGATAAAGATGCTTCCATGCTTCATAAGTTAAAGAGTATCTCTACACTTTGATATCAAGAAGAGAACCCAACATCTCATCTTGAGCTTTTATAGCAGTTGTATTTACTGCATTGACATCTTCTGCAACAATAAGGTTTGTCATATCTTTGGCTAGATCACCATCTTGTTTCTCTATACTCTTTGCAGTCGTATTTAAAAAAGATTGGTTAGTTTGGATAGATGCTGTATTTGATGATATATTCATATTATCTCCTTTGTCTATAATTTATTATAGTACGAAAGAGATAAAAGTTAGGTTAGAAAAGATTTAGTGTAAGTCAGCGTTTAGCTTGATTTCTCTAGTAGAACGAGAAGCTGTGATTTGACCTGTCATAGAGTTTTGTCTATAGTGAATACCGTAAAAACCAGCAAGTTGTTTTCCTTTAAATGCTGCTCCTTCCATATTCATATTAGTGTTAACTTCCATGATTTTTTTCAATTGCTCTTCGTCAATTAGGATTTTAGTTCCTTCTAGTATAGCAACTCCAGCATCGATAATACAACCATCACCTAGTGGTATACCACAAGTTGAGTTAGCACCAAGAAGACAGTTTTTACCTATTGAGATAGGGTTTCCATCAGTTCCACTTAGTACTCCAAGTATAGAAGCACCACCACCAACATCTGAACCATCACCAACGATAGCAGAAGAAGAGATACGACCTTCAACCATAACAGAACCAGTAGTACCAGCATTAAAGTTAATGTATGAAGCACCTGGCATTACTGTTGTTCCAGCTGCAAGTTGAGCACCAAAACGTACTTTAGAAGTGTCTAATATACGAGTGTTGTCTTGAGGGATGATGTGTTGTAAGAAACGTGGGAATTTATCTACAAAATCAATATGTGGATACTCGTTAGCAAGTTTAAGTTCAATCTCGAACTCTCTTAGGTAGTCAAGTTCTATTGGCTGACCAGCAGACCATGCAACATTTGGAAGTGCACCAAATGCACCATTTAAGTTGATGTCTCTAAGAGGCACTTTTGCTTGTGAAATAGCATACAGTTTAAGGTAAGAAGCCTCAACACTCTCTAATGGTGCATCATCAAATATAAAACATACTTTGAATTCACCCTCAAAAGAACCATTTGAAATTATTTGAGTATAAAGTGCTGAGATAACTTGAATATTTTTGTGTGCATCACCAAAAGCTTCATCAGAGTAAGGTGTAAATGCAGATAAACAAGCTTTTAAAAACTCTAAGTTTATGCTACAAACAACTTCAGTCTTTGAAAAATCAACTTTTATGCCTTGTTCTTCTAATGCTCTCACAAATATAGCAGCACTTCCAAAGTTTTCATCCCAGTTAATAAGTGGGTAAGTTGCTTGAAGTGTTTTCTCTACATTTAATTGACCTAAGTCTACTCTTGCAATACCAAACGCCAAAGGATCTCTATATCCTGATGTTGTTGTTTTAATATCTTCTATTAGTGCTTTAAAAGCATCAGTTGTTTCAATAGTTTGCATTTAATTCTCGCTTAATTAATTTAGTAATGGAATTATACATAAAAACTACTAATGAAAATTTATATATAATTATTCCAAGATAAATTAATAAACTATTTATCTTTAGGATGGATTTATATATGAGTAATATGAGTAGTTGGTTAGAGTATTTAAAAAATGATGATTATCTGAGTATTAAAAAGTACATAAAAAATGGTGCTGATTTACAAAATACAAATGATATTGGTGAATCTGTTTTAGCTTGTGCAATTAGAGCAAGATGTTCTTATGACACTCTTATCCTTCTTATTGATAGTGGTGCTGATATATTTGATTTTGATGATGAGGGTGTAAGTATTTTTGATATGGCAATTACATATGATAATATTGATATGACAAATCTTTTACTCGAAAAAGGTATAAGTGTAAACCATACAAATAGAAGAAGTGGTTTTACAGCTCTTATGGCAGCAGCTTGTTATGGAAGAGTAGAAATAACTAAGTTACTTATAGAGCAGGGTGCTGATTTGAATTTAAAAGATTCTAAGGGTTTTACTGCTGTAGATTTTGCAAGAAAAATGAATAAAAAAAGTGTTTTAGCACTTCTCGATTATGATTCTAACTCTAATCAAAATCGAGGGTATGCAAGGTAGTTTAGTCAAAAAACTTACCTTGATTACTATTGTCCAAAGGTTTGCGTTTCTCTTTTGTTAACCACTCTTGTAAAAGAGATTCTATAACTTTACTTAAACTCATTTTGTATCTATCACGAGAGTACTTCATAGAATCATCCCATGTTTTTCTATCTATCAATAGACTACGTGTTACTTCATCTTTTGGTTTCAATATTATTCCCTTATGAAGCTTCAAGAAGTTCTCTAAAACTTCTATAGCTATCAACAATTTTTTGGTTTTTGACATTTAGTATATAAAATTCTATAGCTTTTTTACCAAGTCTTGGAATTTCATTTTTTACAGCCCATGAGCTTACTGTTCCTTCTGGAACTTCAAGTATTTCTGCTAAATTTTTTTGTGTAATATTTAATTCTTTACATACTTTCTTTACAACATTTGTTTTTGTTCTTTTAATCTTTTTGGTAATTTTGTTTGCAGGAGTAAGTTTCTGTACCACAGGTAAGTCACAGTTTTTCTCTATCCACTCTAGTACTTCTGAAGCTGGCATAATCCAACCTCTAGATGATAGAGAACTTATTTTACTATTTGTAAATTGTGTAACATATTTTATCGCAATATCTTCATTAGTAAGTTGATAAAGTATTGAAAATGCTAGTTGTTGAGATGATTTACCTCTATTTCCCCAGTCAAAGCCATTCGAAGAGATAGGAAAGATATCATTTCTAATAGGAAGTTCAACTTCGCCATATGTTACATATTTAGTACCTAAAAGTGCTCTATGCCCTTTAAATACATGATTGTTAAGTGTAATTGCCATTAATATTTTCTCGCTTATATTTTCAAAATATTGTGATTGTTTTTTTTATAAATCACTTATAAAAAAGATATAGCAAAAAAAGTACCAATAACCAAACTATATGAAGAATAATCCTTGAAAAACTAAATAATATGTTACATTAAATCGTAATATATATCTCTTTTATTTAAGTCTGATACAAATATTTCAAAATATTTTGAAACTATTTTTTCATCTGTAGAACTAAGTGATAGTTCAACTTTTGGTTTTTCATCTATAAACATTGGTAAACAAGAGAGTTCAATCTCTTCTGGTAATTTTTGCATTAAGGTTATTAGTGTCTCTTCACTTGTAGTCGCTATAAGTGTTTTACGATACTTTACGACACTACTATTGAAGTGAGTTTCAATAACATCACTAATCATAGGATGAGCCATAGAAGGAAACCCCGGTACGAAAAAAAATCTATTATCTAGTGAAAAACCAGACATATTGTTAATAGGATTGAAAATCAAATCAGAGTTTGGAGGTAAATCTGCCATATGTACTCTATGGGGATATGCTTTTTCTTTAAATCTTTGAATTATATCTGACAAAAACTTTTTATGTGGAGTTACTTTTTCATTTCTAAATACTTTGGAAGATATCTCACGTGTTAAGTCATCAGGTGTTGACCCTATGCCTCCAAATGAGAAGATAATAGCCTTTGTATCTTTTTGAATCATTTCATAAGTATTTGATATAAGTCCCTTATCGTCTTTTATAATAAATGATGCAAAAAGCTCATGTCCATACTTCGCTAACTCTTGTTGAATAAACTTAAAATGTTTATCTGTCCGTCTATTGTTTAATATTTCTGTTCCGATTATTACTGCATAAAAATTCATAAGCTATTATATAGTATAATTTCAAAAATAAAACTAAGGGCAAGATATGTCATATGCAGAAAAATTAGAAAAGTTAATTATTGAAAGTGTTATTCCTGATATTGAAGAATCACTTGATTCAATTTTTGAAGAGATAGCAGACTCTAAAGAGGCTACTGAAGATGCTAAAGAAGAGATAGAAGAGCTTCAAGAATTTAAAGCTGACCTCAAAGATGTTTTAGAAGATATTACAACTGGTGATATAGAAGAAGATGAATGTAAAGAGTTGATAGATGATATTTTAGAGGCTCAAAAAGGTGAAGAAGAAGAGGACTTTGGTTTTTCTGAAGAGTAGTTAAATTGTTAAACGCCACTTGGCGTTTACTAGAGTAAGATTATATTTTAGAGTTTATAAAACTCTCCATCTCAGCAACAATTTCTTCTATTGTTCCTTCTCCTGATATAACTTTTAAAATATTTTGATTGTTATAAAAATCTTGAATTTCTTTGAGTGGTTCAACATAGACTCTCATACGATTATCAAAAACTTCATTATTGTCATCAGCACCACGAGCACGACCTAAAACTCTATCTCTAGCAGTCTCTTCGCATACTTCAACTTCTATGATATTTGTAAGTATAATAGAACTATTTTTACTTAAAAAATCTTTAAGTGCATCCATCTGTTCAATACTTCGTGGATAACCATCTAAAATAACGATATCAGTAGGTGCATTTATGATAGCATTTGTTATTGTAGTTATTGCGATTTCAATAGGTACGATAAGACCTTTAGAT
>Ga0256826_1000304_pt1 | contig 28782 bp, 30 predicted proteins | sample CV79metaG_FD_185975 | JGI IMG/M metagenome (GOLD analysis project Ga0256826, IMG submission 185975) | Hydrothermal vent microbial communities from East Pacific Rise, Pacific Ocean - CV79 | ecosystem: Environmental > Aquatic > Marine > Hydrothermal vents | place: Pacific Ocean: East Pacific Rise...
AGGATTCGAACCTCCGACCCCCTGGTCCCAAACCAGGTGCGCTAACCAGGCTGCGCTACACTCCGACAAACACTTCAATTGAAATGTGAATGGGATTATAACTGTTTAAAACTTATTTGTCAAGTAAATTTCAAATAAGTTTTAAAATTTGTTATAATTCTTTAAAATTGTATTAAACCATCTATTGGAGAAGATGCTGTTGCATACGGTTTTTTAGGTATTCTTCCAGCTTTATAACCCATTCTTCCAGCAATTACTGCATGTTTAAAAGCCTCAGCCATCATCATAGGATTTTGAGCTTGAGCAATTGCAGTATTAGCTAAAATACCCTCAGCCCCTAATTCCATAGCAACTGCAGCATCACTAGCACAACCTAATCCAGCATCTACAATAACAGGTACACTTACTGCTTCTTTAATAAATGCAATATTATATGGATTTTGAATTCCAAGTCCAGAACCAATAGGAGCAGCTAAAGGCATAATTGCATCAGCTCCTGCATCTTCAAGTTTTTTTGCAATAATAGGATCGTCACTAGTATAAGCCATAATTGTAAAACCATCTTTTTTAAGAATTTCACATGCTTTAATAGTTTCAATTACATCAGGGTATAAAGTTTTAGCAGCATCACCAATAACTTCTAATTTAATAATATCAATTCCAGTTGCTTCTCTCATAAGTCTAAAAGTTGTAATAGCTTCTTCGGCTGTAAAACACCCTGCACTATTTGGAAGAAGTTTAATATTTGTATCTTTAAAATAATCTAATAAATTTTCTTCATTTGGATTTGTAATATTTACTCTTCTAATTGCAACAGTAATTAGTTCACTTCCTGAAGCAATAGTTGCATCTCTAGTTGTTTGAAACGAATCATATTTTCCACTTCCTACAATAAGTCTAGAGTTAAACTCATACTTTCCTACTCTTAATATATTGTCATTCATTTATATTCCTTATATTTTCTAATTTTATGACGAGATAATATCAAAACGACCTTGGGAGTTTCCTGAAAATTATCTTTATAATTTTTTAAGTTGTTTGATTAAATTTTTTGGACAAAGTGAATATTTATTGTATTTATATTTTTTAGCAGCTAAGGTATGAGCTAAACTTCCTGATATTGATGCATCAATACTACTGTAGCCTTGTGCAAGCAATGAAGATATTATACCACTTAAGATATCTCCACTTCCTCCAAAGCTAAGTGCATTTGTTCCAAATTTATTTATATATACTTTATCATCTTTTCCTATTAGTACATTTGCACCTTTTAATACTAATACTACATTAGGATATTTTTTACAAAACTCTTCAAGATATTTAAATCTATTATTTTGAAGTTCATCAATGCTAATATCTTTTATCCTAGATATTTTTAATAAATTACAAAACTCTTTTGGATGTGGAGTTAATACTATATTATCTCTATTGAGTAAATTTAATATTTTTTTATCATAAAACATATCTGCATCACATAATAAAGAGATATTTTTATTGAAAATTTCATCTTTATATTTTAAATTTCCAAGTCCCATGCCAATAGCAATAGCAGTTGTATTTAAGGGTAAGCTTTGTGTATTCATTATACTATTTGATCTATTTTGCTCTTTTGTAATCGCACTAACTAGTCCAACTCCAAATTTTAAAGCACTTTCACAAGATATATATCCAGCCCCTTTTTTTTCACCTATTACTACAGCTAAATGTCCAAAAGTACCTTTATGTGTATCTTTATTATCTCTTAATGGAAGTTTTAAATCTTTTTTATTTAATAAAAAATATTTAGATTTTATTTCATATAATTTTCTACTAATACCTAAATTAGCAACTACAATCTTTCCAACATAATTTTTTGCTTGATCTGTAAAAAGAGATTTTTTTAGAGCGCCCATAGTAATTGTAGTATTAGCTTTAAATGCAACTGTTGCAATATTTCCTTTAGTATTTATGCCACTTGAAATATCACAAGCAATTTTATATGATTTTGAGTTATTCATTAAACTAATAATATTTTGAGAATCTATATTTAAATCTCTATTTAGTCCACTACCAAATAAACAATCAACAAGAATATCACACTTTACTATTTTATTTACAATTTGTATTCCACAATATTCAATTCTTTTATATTGTATTTTTGATATATTTGATTTTAAAGAATATGGAATATATAATTTAATCTTATAATCTAAATTTAATAATCTAGCAAGTACTATCCCATCGGCACCATTATTGCCAAATCCACTTACTATTAATATTTTTTTAGATTTATTAAATCTATTTTTAATAAAATTTGCAATATTTAATGCTGCATTTTCCATTAAAATATCTTCACTTAAATTAAATTTTGTATAACATCTTTTATCTAAAGAATTAACTTCATTAAATACTTTTTCCATTATTTAAATTTCCATCCATCTTTTGTAAGAATTTCAATAACTTTATTTTTAACATCTCCTTGTAGCTCTAACCATTCGTCTTTTAGGGCTCCTCCACATGCTAATTTAGTTTTTAAAAGTTTTAAAATGTTTTTCTTTTCTTTATCACTCATATAAAATCTACCTACAAGTGTTACTGGTTTTCCTTTTCTTTTTTCAAAAGTAAAAACTAATTGATGTTCTTTTTTAGTAATTTTTTCAAAAGATTTTTTTGGATTTTTAAGTTTTTTTGACTCGAAGCTTTGTCCTTCAAGCGATGCACCCATTTGAAACATTTTGTTATCCTTATAATAAATATTGTATAACATTATTCTATCATTAATGCTGTAAATTTTTACTAAAAATAAAGCTAAATTCTGATAGAATCTATCCCTTAAATTATTAGAAATTTAATAAAATATTACAAACATCGCAAGGGGTTATATCTTATGTCAATAATGATTACAAAAAGAAATGGTAGAAAAGAAGTTTTAGATATTACTAAAATTCAAAAAAATACAATAGCTGCAACAAAAGATTTAGATGGTGTTAGTCAAAGTGAACTAGAAATTGATGCACAAATCAAGTTTATCGATGGAATGAGTTCTGCTGATATCCAAGATGCATTAGTAAAAACAGCTGTTGAAAAAATAGATATAGATGTTCCAGCATGGACTTTTGTAGCTTCTAGACTTTTTTTATATGATTTATATCATAGAGCAGGAAAAGCAACTCATGGTATAAAAGGTGATGCTTATTGCCACTTAAGAGATTATATTACAAATGGACAAAAAGAGGGTAGAATTATCCCTGAACTTGAAAACGGATATGATTTAGATGATTTACAAAATGAAATAGACCCTTCAAGAGATATGCTATTTAACTACCTTGGAATCAAAACTTTAAATGATAGATACCTTATCAAAAATAAAGCTGGAGAACCAATAGAACTTCCACAACAAATGTTTATGGGAATTGCGATGTTCCTTGCACAAAATGAAGATGATAAACAATCAAGAGCAAAAGAGTTTTATAATGTAATCTCAAAATTTGAAGTTATGCTTGCAACTCCTACACTTTCAAATGCTAGAACAAATAGACATCAACTTTCATCATGTTATATAGGAAGTTCTCCTGATAATATTGAAGGAATTTTTGATGGCTATAAAGAGATGGGATTATTATCTAAATTTGGTGGTGGAATTGGATGGGATTGGAATTCAATTCGAGCATTAGGTGGAGTTATTGATAATCATAAAAGTGCAGCTGGTGGAGTTGTACCATTTTTAAAAATTACAAATGATATAGCACTTGCAGTTGATCAATTAGGTACAAGAAAAGGTGCCATTGCAGTTTATCTTGAACCATGGCATATGGATATAGTTGACTTTATTGATTTAAAGAAAAACTCAGGAGAAGAAAGAAGAAGAGCACATGACTTATTCCCTGCTCTTTGGATTAGTGATCTATTTATGCAAAGAGTTTTAGAAGATTCTCATTGGACATTATTTGATCCTTACGAAGTAAAAGACTTAGCTACACTTTCAGGTGAGGCATTTACTTCAAGATATGAAGAATATGAGAAAGATGAAACTAAAACTAAAGATCAAATGAAAGCAAAAGATTTATGGAAAAAAATCTTAACTTCTTATTTTGAATCTGGAAGTCCTTTTTTATGTTTTAAAGATAATGCAAATAAAGCAAATCAAAACTCCCATACAGGATTTATTAGGTCATCTAATCTTTGCACTGAAATATTCCAAAATACTGAGCCAAACTATTATAAAATTCAGTTAGAATTTACAGATGGCACTTTTAATTATTACGATGAAGAAGAACTTGTAACAACATCTTCAGGTGTTGTTAAAAAAGCAAATAAAATAACTGCATTGGATAAGATTGATGGGAAAACAATATATATAGTTGAAAAACAAAAGATTGATGGAAAAACTGCAGTTTGTAATCTAGCATCTGTAAACTTAAGTAGAATAAATACTGATGAAGATATCAAAAGAGTAGTTCCAACTGCTGTAAGAATGCTTGATAATGTAATTGATCTTAACTTCTATCCACTTAGAAAAGTAAAAGCAACAAACTTACAAACAAGAGCAATAGGTCTTGGAGTAATGGGCGAAGCTCAAATGTTAGCAGAATCACAAATCACATGGGGAAGTAATGATCACTTTAAAAAGATAGACCAAGTAATGGAAGCAATTTCATACAATACTATCCAATCTTCTTCAAGACTTGCAGTTGAAAAAGGTATATATGAAGAGTTTGAGGGTTCTAATTGGTCAAAAGGTATTATGCCTATGGATCATGCTCCAAAAGCAGTTGAAGCACTTATTGATAAAGATCTATTTGATACAGGATATGATTGGATGGCACTAAGAGAAGAAGTTAAAAAGAATGGTATGAGAAATGGTTATTTAATGGCAATAGCACCAACTTCATCTATTTCAATTCTTGTAGGTACAACACAAGCGATTGAACCTGTGTATAAAAGAAAATGGTTTGAAGAAAACTTATCTGGACTTATTCCAGTTGTTGTTCCAAATCTTAGTCCTGATACTTGGAATCATTATGTACCAGCATATGAAGTTGAACAACTTGACTTAATAAAAGCAGCAGCTATTAGACAAAGATGGATAGATCAAGGTCAAAGTACTAATATCTTTATGTCTTTAGATAAAGCAAGTGGAAGATATCTACACCAAATATATACATTAGCATGGCAATTAGGTTTAAAATCAACTTACTACCTAAGAGGGCAATCACCAGAAGCATCTCAAGATGTCGCAGATAGAAGCACAGAATGTGTTGGATGTCAGTAAAAAGGAAATAAATGAGTAATAATATTGATAAAAAAACAATATACAATCCAGATTCACAAGAATCACTAAATGATAGAAGAATCTTTGGAGGAAATCCTGATGGGATGATAAACTTTACAAGAGCAAAATATGAATGGGCTGTAAAATTATGGGATACAATGGAAGCAAATACATGGTTTCCTAGAGAAGTTCAAATGACAGGAGATGCAAAAGATTATAAATATCTTACTCCCCCTGAAAAAAGGATGTATGATTTAGTTTTATCTCAACTAATTTTTATGGATTCACTTCAAACAAATAACTTAATGGACAATATAAATCCATATATAACTGCACCTGAAATAAATGCAATTCTTTCAAGACAATCATATGAAGAAGCAAACCATAGTAAATCATATGCAGTTATGGTTGAATCAATTTCTGATAATACTGATGAAATATATGATATGTGGAAAACAGATGCAAAGTTAAAAGAAAAAAATAACTTTATTGCAGGAGTATATAAAAATCTTTCAGGAGATATAGATCATAAAGGTATCTTACTTGCACTATTTGCAAATCAGATTTTAGAAGGTTTATATTTTTATGCTGGATTTGCAGCAATGTATGCACTTGGAAAATCAGGAAAAATGCTTGGATCTTCACAAATGATTAGATTTATCCAAAGAGATGAAGTTACACATCTTTTAATTTTCCAAAATATGATTAACTCAACAAGAAAAGAGAGACCAGAACTTTTTACTCCTGAATTAGAAGAAGAAGTAAAAGATATGTTTAAAAAAGCTGTAACTCTTGAAGCATCTTGGGGTGCATATATCACACAAGGACAAATTCTTGGATTTACTGATGCAATTATTGAACAATATATTCAATACCTGGCAGATCAAAGACTAGAAGCTGTAGGATATAGCCCAATATATAATGTAAAACACCCTATTCCTTGGGTAGATGGATATAGTTCATTTAATGATCAAAGAGTAAATTTCTTTGAAGGAAATGTAGTAAACTATTCAAAAGGTTCTTTAGACTTTGATGACTTTTAATAGTTATGAATTTAGTAAGCTTACAATTTAAAACAACATCTAACTTTGAAGATAATCTTTCAAAGTTAGTTTCTCTTATCAATCAATCACCAACTAACTCTTTTATACTTGCTCCTGAATTATGTTTAAGTGGATATTCATACGAAAATATGCAAGAAGCTGTTGATATATCTTTAAAAGCAATAGAGATTTTAAAAGAGTTATCAATAAATAAAATCATCTCCCTTACTATGATTACAAAAGAAAATAATAATTTTTTAAACACCTTATATATTTTTAATAAAGGAAATATAGTACATACACAATCAAAAGTAAAATTATTTCCATTAGGCAATGAAGATAAATATTTCACTGCTGGAAAACTTAAAGATATAAAGATTATAGATATAGATGGTCTTAAAGTTGCATCATTAATATGTTTTGAAATAAGATTTATAGATCTTTGGAAACAAATACAAGGTGCAGATTTGATTTTAATACCTGCCATGTGGGGTAAACTTAGAAAAGAAAATTTTGAAACTTTAACGCAAGCACTAGCAGTTACAAATCAGTGCTATTTAATTGCAAGTGATTCATCAAATAAAGATATGGCATCAAGTTCTGCTATAATATCACCCTTTGGTGAGGTAAACTTAGATGATTCAAAAGAGATAATATCTCAAGTTTATGATAAAAAAGAGATTAAAAAAATGAGACTATACCTAAATATTGGGTTAAAAGGATAAATATATGTTAAAAAAAATTTTATTATTATTAAGTTTTTCTTCAGTAGTAATTGCAAATACAACAATGTGTTATAAACAAAATTGGTCAAATCCAGCAACAATAGAGAATATAAAACTTGATGGGGGAAAATGTATGAGTAAAAAAAGTATAAAAGATATGCAAATAGATGGTTGGAGTATAAAAGATATAAAACTTACATCATCTATCAATAGTTCAAATATGAATTATTTATATATTTTATCAAAAAACAATATCTCCAACACTAATATTAAAAGTATGAAAGAAAATTATAAAAATTTAAAATCTTATGAAAAAGAAGAAAATATTATTAAAAATTTAAAAGAAGGTAAAGAATTATATATACAAAATTGCCAATCATGTCATGGAAATAAAGGTCAAATTGAGGCTTACAATAGTGCTAGAGCCTTAAACACTCTTAGTTTAAAGGAATTCGAACTATCACTATGGGAATATGATATGGGTGAAAAGGATAATGGATTTGCAATATTAATGCAACCAGCGATTGGTATATTAACAACTCAAAATATTAAAAATGTATATAGTTATTTAGAATCTTTGAAGTAATATTAATAGATAGAATATAGTAAAACTATATTCTATCAGGCATCGTATCTTTAAATGCTATATTTTCAGCATTTTTAAGTACTTCTAAAATTCCTTCTTCTATCATCATTTCTGCCATCTCATTTCCAAGATTTTTACAAGTTGATTTATTTTTACTTATAGTTTTTTTAACTATATTTGTACCATCTGGATACCCAATCATAGTTCTAAATGTTATCATATCATCTTCAAGTGTAGCATTACAAGCAACAGGTGCTGAACAGCCTGCTCCTATTTTTGATATAAAATCTCTTTCAATTTGTGTACATAAAAAAGTTTCATCATTATTTAAACTAAGCGCAATCTGTCTTACCTTTTCATTTGAAGATACTATTTCTATACCAAGAGCGGCTTGACCCATAGGTGGTATCATCATATCAAGTGATAATTTTTCAGTAAATGGAATATCTTTAAGTAAATCTAATCTATTTAAACCAATCCAAGCTAAGATAATAGCATCGTACTGACCTTCAGCAAGTTTTCTAAGTCTTGTATTTATATTTCCTCTTAAATCTTTTACTTTTAAATCTGGTCTTTGCTCAAGTAGTTGCATTCTTCTTCTTAAACTAGTAGTTCCTACAACAGCACCTTTTGGTAAATCCTCAAGAGTTTTATAGGTATGAGATAAAAATACATCACTTTGATCTTGTCTTTTTGTAATAGAAACAAGCTCTAAACCTTCAGGGATATATGTAGGTACATCTTTTAAACTATGAACAGCAAGATGTGCATTTCCTGCAAGCATCTCATCTTCAAGTTCTTTTGTAAAGTGCCCTTTTCCACCAATAAGAGCTAAAGGCTTATCTAAAACTTTATCTCCATTTGATACTATTTTATTTAATTCAACTTCTATTTCAGGATAAGAAGATTCTATTGCATCTTTTATATGATATGCTTGCCATAAGGCTAAATCACTTGCTCTTGTTGCTATTATTAGTTTTTTCATTATATTTTATACCTTTATTTAATAAATTTTTTATACGAAGATCTTATTAAATCAATTTCACCATCTAAGAATAATGTTGGTGTCCCATTGATAAATGCATCATCTGCTAACTTCATATCATATTTTAGTTTTTTATCAATATTTTTATTATTGATTTGTTTCATTGTAATATTTGTCCCTATTACTTTATTAAAAGCATCAAGTGATTTTTGATTATCTTTATTTTTATAAGCATCAAAGAAAAAATCAAATCCTGCATTATAAACTTTATAATCAATATTTTTAATACCTTGTTCATGTGCAATCATTGCAGCTTTACTAAGAGTTTTTGCAGTAGGATGCATATCTAAAGGAAATGCAACATAATATAAAGATAATTCTTTTGGATTTTCTTGTACATCTTTAATAATTCTTGGTGTATCTTCTATACACATAGGACATAGTGGATCACTAAATATTACAAGTTTATGTTTAGCATTTTTATTTCCTGCTATTAAATGAGATTGTTTATAATATCTCTCATCCAAAGTTGGATGCATTTTTCTTTTCAAATCTAATCCATTTAAAAGTCTAAGGTCAGAACTTACTATTTTTCCATTTGAAAAAATTGTATCATTTGTTGTAATATTTTTTTCTTTATGTATTAAAGATATACTATATACATAACCATTCCAACCATCACCTAAATCTTTTTTAAATATAAGTTTTATAGATTTTAGTGTTATATTTGGATTTGCTTTTAATCTTCCATTTTCATAAGTATAAACATCTTCATCTATATTTGTTGAGTTTTTAAATACGGCAACAGTTGATGAAACCATTTTACCATTTGAAAAAATAAGATCATAAGTTTTTAGTGCTTTTCCATTATATACTACATCTAAATTGTATTTATAACTATTCCATTTGCCAACTATATTCTTTTTTTCTTTTAGTTCTAATTTATTTAACTTTACATTTGGGTTTGATTTTAATTTATGTTTTTCATAACTATAAACTTTTTCATCTATAGTTTTAGCTCCCAGATTTGTACTAAGACTTATTAGTGCTATTAGGCTCAATAATTTCAACATCGATGATATCTTCTTCATTTTTATCCCCTTTTTGTTTATGTGTAAATTGTGATTGTGTATAAAATCTATTATTTGTAGTATCCATATTTGGATTTACATCAAAACCATTTGTTTGAATTGGTGCTTTAAATGAAAATATTTTAGTCAACATAAATGTTAATACACCAAACTGTAATAACAATCCTAGAATATCAGTAAAAAATCCAGGAACAATTAACAAAATTGCACCCAAAGCTTTTGCCATATTATTTTTGATAAAATCACTTTGTGAAAGTTGACCACGAGTAAGTTCTTGAATATTTTGACTTAATGAATATTTGAAATTTTTAAGTAAAAATATACCAAATACTGCACTTAATACAATTTCTGTAAAAGTTAATAATCCCCCTATAGAACTAGAGATTGCTGTTGTAATCATAACTTCTAAAAATAAATATATTAGTGCATAAACCATTCGTTTTCCTTACTTGTTGATAATATCTTTTATATACTCAACAATATTATCTAAAGAAACTTCTGTTGATTCTAATGTTTTTCTATTTATAACTTCTACTAAGCCATCTGTAAGTTTCTTACCAACAATTACTGCATATGGAAAACCAAGTAATTTATAATCACCCATTTTAAATCCGTAAGTATGTTTTTTCTCTTTTCTATCATCTAAAATTGTAGAAATATTATTTTGTTTTAATTCATTGTAAATATTTGTTCCAACTTCAAGTTCATTTTGTTTTTTTGCATTTGAAACTATTACATCAACCATAAATGGTGTAGTTGAAGCTGTCCATATACAACCATTTTCATCATGGTTTTGTTCAATAACAGAAGCAACAAGTCTAGAAACTCCAATACCAAATGTAGCCATTTCAAAAGCTTTTGGTTTACCATTTTCATCTTGGAACATAGCTTCTAGTGCTGAAGAGTATTTATCTCCAAGTTGAAATATATGACCAACTTCTATCCCTTTTTTAAAGTATAGTTTTCCACCACAAGAACATTTTTGTTCAACTTCTTTTGTTTGAAGTTCTTCATAGCTTAGTTCATTTAAAGCATCAACCTCATCTTCATTTTCATAAATAGTTTCAATATTTGCACCATAAGAACAATATTGACATACTAAAATAGTATCTTCACCACTATTTGCTAATACATGAAACTCTTTACTTCCATTTCCACCAATAGCTCCACTATGCGCATCTACTACTCTGAAATCAAGCCCAAGTCTTGTAAAAATTTTTTTATATGTTGTTTCCATAAGATCAAATTCTCTTACCATATCTTCTTTAGATGAATGAAAAGAATATCCATCTTTCATTAAAAATTCTCTACCTCTTAAAAGACCAAATCTAGGTCTTGCTTCATCTCTAAATTTTGTATTTATTTGATATAAGTTTACAGGTAAGTCTTTGTAGCTTTTTACTCTATTTTTAACTAACTCAACCATAGCTTCTTCATTTGTAGGAGATAATACAAAATCATTTTGATGTCTATCTTGTATTCTTAACATCTCTTTTCCCATATCTTCAGCTCTTCCACTTCTATCCCATAAAGAAATTGGAGTTACAAAGCTTAGTTGAACTTCATTACATCCTGCATCATCAAGCTCTTCTTTTACAATATTTCTTATTTTTTCTAAAACAATTTTACCTAATGGTAAGTAGTTATAAAGTCCTGCACCTTGTTGATTTATAAATCCACCTCTTACTAAAAATTGGTGAGATGGTAGTGTAGCATCTGCTGGAGTTTCTTTTGTTGTTGGTATAAACAATCTACTAAATTTCATTAAATTATTTCCTTATATATTTGTTTGTAATGCATGTTCGCATTTATATTTATTTATCATATCTGTATCTTCTTTTAATCCAAAAAGATTTTGTGCTGCTCCAAGTATTACATCACCTTCCATACTTTTTGATACTTCTCTTAGCTGAGTACTTGGCATATGTAAAAATTCATTTATTATAGTTTTACATAGTTTATTTATATTTTGCTCATCTTCTAGTTTTATAAAACCTTTTTTAAGTGCATTTGTAATTTTCTTTTCAATAACTTCATCTGCTCTTACATAAAGACTTTTAATAGTTGGTTCAACACTAAGTGTTTTAATCCATGAGAAAAATTCAATAGTAATTTTACCTACAATTTTATAAGCAATTTTAGCTGCATCTGCTCTTAAAACTACATTTTCATCAACAATTCCTTGTAAATCATCAACGCTGTAAATATTTACATCTTTAACTTCCATATCTTCAATATCTCTTGGAACTGCTATATCAAACCAATTTCTTTGAAATGAAACTTCTTTGATCATATCACATTTTATTATAGGATATGGTGCAGAAGTTGCAGTAATTAGTAGTCTTCTTGAGTTTAATAACTCTTCAAGTTTTGAATATGGTTCTACTTCTATAGTTTGTTCAAATGTACTAGCTAAAGTTTTTGCTTTTTGAATATTTCTACTACAAATAACCACTTCAAATCCAGATTTTAATAAATGCTTAATAGCCAATTCACTCATCTCCCCTGCACCAATAACTATAGCTTTTACATCTTTGATATCTTTATAAATCTCTTTTGCTTTAGCTACAGCAGTTGAAGCAACTGAAACAGAACCCGTTCCAAGTGCCGTTGCAGTTCTTACTCTTGCAGCACATTTAAAACTATAATGCATAACACGTGCTAATTTTTGACCACAAAAAAAATTTTCCATAGAAAATTTAAAAGCATCTTTTAGTTGTCCTGCAATTTGTGTTTCTCCAACAACAAGTGAATCTAAAGATGATGCAACAGTAAATAAATGATGTATCGCACCTTCATTTTCATAAATATCTGCACGTCCAAGTAACTCTTGAAGTTCAATATTTGATCTTTTTGAAAGTAATTCTATTATATGTTGACCACTACTTTTACATTCATTAACACTTAATATAAATTCAACTCTATTACAAGTTGATATCAGTATTGATTCATGTATATTTTCATGTTCTATTACTTGCTTTAAAAATGTTTCTTTTTCTAAATCATTCCCAAATGCAAGTTTTTCTCTTGTTTGTATATCTGTATTTTTGTGTGTGAAACTTACTATTAAATATTCCATTAAATCCCTTAGCTATATAAGCTCCTATTTTAACATATTATTGCTTTAGAGATATTTTTATAACTTACTTTTATAATAGTATGCTACAATTTATTCATAATTATAAAAAAGGTTTAAAATGATAGCAAATATTTTTTTTGGTAGTGAAGAGGTTAGTAGAGATAATTTAGAAGAAAGAATAAATCCTTATTCAAATAAAGTAATTTCAAAATACCCTATGTGTACAGCTCAAGATACAATAAAGGCTTTAAATATTGCAAAAAAAGCTTCAGTAAATACAAAAGCTTCAAATATGTCTCAAAGAATTTCATGGCTTGAAGATGTTGCAATTAAACTACAAGAACAAAGAGAAGATATAGCTCAAACTTTATGTGATGAAGTAGGTAAACCAATAACATTTGCAAGAATAGAAGTAGATAGATGTATAGAAACAGTAAAACTTTCAGTTCATGCTATAATAAATTTAAATGGACACACTATAAATACAGATGCTATGAATAGCGGTAAAAAAACTAATGCATACTATTTTCATGAGCCTGTAGGTGTTATTGCATGTATTACACCTTTTAATTTTCCACTAAATTTAGTTGCACATAAAATTGCACCTGCACTTGTAAGTGGAAATGCAGTAGTTCTTAAACCAACTCCTGAAGCTCCACTTACTGCTTATAAATTTGCTAAACTATTTATAAACAGCAAATATGCGATAAAAGATGCTCTTAGTGTAGTTTATGGAGATGTTGAAGTTGGTTCTACTTTAGTTGAATCTGATATTCCAAGAGTATTAAGTTTTACAGGATCAGTACCTGTTGGAAATATTATTATTAAATCTGCTGGTATTAAAAAAGTTGCTTTAGAACTTGGTGGAAATGCTGGAACTTTTATAGATTCATCTGCAAATTTACAATATGCAGCACAAAGATGTGCATTTGGTGCTTTTATAAATTCTGGACAAGTTTGTATTTCACTACAAAGAATATATGTAGATAAAAAAGTTTATGAAGAATTTGCTTCATATATGAAAATTGAAACTGAAAAGCTTCTAATTGGAAGTCCCTATGATGATGATACATTTATAGGACCACTTATAAATGATGAGTCTTTAAAAAGAGCAACATCATGGGTAAATTCTGCAATTACAGAAGGTGCTGTATGTCTTACCGGAAATAAAGCAGATGGACTTAACTTCCACCCTACAGTTATGACTGAAGTTACTGATGATATGAAAATAGTTTGTGAAGAAGTATTTGCTCCAATAGTTTCACTTGTAAAAGTGAAAAATTATAATGAAGCTTTAGAAAAAATGAATAATACTCCTTATGGATTACAATTTTCAATTTTTACAAATAATCTAAAACAAACACAATCATTTATAAGTGATGCATCTTGTGGAGGTGTTGTTATAAACGATATTCCAACATTAAGATTTGATATTCAACCTTATGGGGGTACAAAATTAAGTGGAATAGGAAAAGAAGGTCCTAGTTTTGCAATTGAAGAGTTTACTGAAATAAAATCAGTAGTTATTTGCTAATTTATCTATTAAGTAAATATTAGATATAATCGCAAAATATATTAAATAAAAGGAATTTATCATGAATATATTTGATAAAATTAGAAGTTTTTGTAAGTCATTTAGAATTATTCTTGGACTTAGTGCATTAATAATTGGATTTTTATTAGGTAAAGGTGATTTAAATTTAGGTTGGTGGTACTTAGGTTTATTACCATTAATTGCAGGATTAACTAACTTTTGTCCTTTATGTATGATTACAAAAAAATGTTCAATAAAATAAATAAGGATTAAAAATGAGTACAATTTCATATAAAGATGCTGGTGTTGATATCGATGCTGGAAATAGTTTTGTTGAAAATATAAAACCTCTTGTTAAATCAACTATGATTCAAGGAGTAATGGGTGGAATTGGTTCTTTTGCTGGTGCATTTGAACTTCCTAGTGGGTATAAAGAACCTGTAATTTTAGCTGGTACTGATGGAGTTGGTACTAAACTTAAACTTGCTATTGATAGTGGAAAGTTTGATACTGTTGGAATTGATTTAGTTGCAATGTGTTCAAATGACTTAATTTGTAATTTTGGTGAGCCTTTATTTTTCTTAGATTATTATGCAACTGCTAAACTTGAAGTTGAAGAAGCTACTGCTGTTGTTGCTGGTATTGCTGAGGGTTGTATAAGAAGCCAATGTGCACTTATTGGTGGTGAAACTGCTGAAATGCCTGGAATGTACAAAGAGGGTGATTTTGATTTAGCTGGTTTTTGTGTAGGAATTGCTGAAAAATCTGAAATGGATAGAGTTTCTAAAGTTGAAGCTGGTGATGTTCTTATTGCTCTTCCAAGTTCAGGTGTTCACTCAAATGGTTTCTCACTTGTGCGAAAACTACTTTTAGAAAAACTTGGTATGAAATTTGAAGATGATTTTAATGGTAGAACACTAATAGATACACTTTTAGAGCCTACAAGAATTTATGTTCAAGACTTTAAAAAATGTAAAGAAAATATCAACGCTTTAGCACATATTACTGGTGGTGGAATTGTTGAGAATTTACCAAGAGTTTTACCTGATAACTTAAGAGCAGTTGTTAAAAAAGATAAAGTACAAGTTCTTCCAATCTTCCAACTTATGGGTGAACACGTAGAAGAGTCTGAAATGTATAGAGCATTTAATATGGGTGTTGGTATGATATTTGTAGCTAACCCTTCTCAAGTAGATGCTATCTTAGAAAAAACTGATGGTTATGTTATTGGTGAAATTATTGCTGGTGATAAAGGATGTGATTTAGTTTAATCTAAATTATTTCTAATTCTTAAAAAGGGGAAAGGCAAATATGTCTTTCCCCTTTTTTTATATCTTTTTAATATATTCTTATATACAATAAACAAATAACTATAAGGAAAAATTATGTATAAAAATAAATTATTTAATATAATAATTGCATTAACATTAAGTATATCATACCTAAATGGCTCAGGAAAAGTTACCGGTGGTACATCTCATGATGCTCCAAGCTGGTTCAAAGAAAGTTTTTTAGATATAAGTGAAGATATTGAAGAAGCTAGTGATGAGGGTAAACATGTGATGTTATTTATGGATTTAGATTCATGTCCTTATTGTACAAGAATGTTAAAAGAAAGTTTTATAAAACAAACTCCTACTAAAGATTTTGCAAAAAACCATTTTGATGTAATAAACATAAATATAAAAGGTAGCAAAGAGATAGCTTGGGATGAAGATACAAGCTTAAGTGAAAAAGAACTAGCAACAAAACTAAAAGTTCAGTATAGTCCTACAGTTTTATTTTTAGATAAAGATAAAAATATTGTTGTAAGGGTAAATGGATACAGATCAGCTAAAAACTTTAAAAATATTATGGAATATGTAAGTGGTAAGCATTATCAAAATATGAAGTTAGGAGAATTTTTAGATAAAGTAAAAGCTAAAAACTTATATACTTTAAAAGAAAATAAATTATTTTCAAATATAAAAGACTTATCAAAAATCCAAACTCCTCTTGCTATTGTTTTTGAAGATGGTTCTTGTACTCAATGTGATTATTTACATAATACAACATTTAAAAATAAAGATGTTTTAGAGGAATTATCAAAATATACAATTGTAAGAGTTGATGCATCTAGTACTAAAGATATTATTACACCAGCTGGAGAAAAAATATCTCCTAAAAAATGGGCCAAAAAAATAAATCTTACTTATAGACCTGGAATATTATTGTACAATGAAAAAAAATTAATATCTACGGTTGATGCACTTTTATATAGTTTTCATTTTAAAGAATTGTTAAGATATGTAAGCCACAAAGAGTATAAAAATTTTGATGGATATTTGCAATATCTATCAGCAAGACAAAAAGAGTTAGTAAAACAAGGTATAAATATAAACCTTGCAAAATAATAAGATATAGGCTATATCTCATAGCCTATATAAGAGAGTATTAAAATTTATACTCAAATCCATAATTAAATGAAACACCATCATCTGCACCAATATCTGCACCAGCAGTTTTTGAAACATAATCATATTTAGAATATTCTAATTCAACCCTTACATAATAATTTCTAGTAAATTTAAATTTTTGTCCAATATGAATACCATAAAAGCTATTATTTAAAATCTTATCTTTTATATCCAATGAATAAATTATATGATTTCTCCATTCAAGTTTATTTTTACCACCAATTAATCCTAAATATGTAAAATCAGTACCACTACCTTTAATTGGTATATTTAAGCTAATAGATTTACTAATAACATGAAAATCTCTTGTTGTATCTTTTTTTACTTTTGCTAATATTTCCCAAGAAAAAATAGGCATACCAATATATAAACCGTATCCAATCATAGATTTATCTAAAGAATGAGTTGTATCAATATATGACATAGAAGCATCAAAACCTACAAATGGCCTAAAATTTGAATAGTCCATTTTCTCTTCATCTATATATTCAATATTATTTATACTATTTGCAAATGAAATATTTGTTAATAAAAGTGTTGAAACAATTAATTTTTTTATCATTTTAGTTACCTATATTTAGATCATGTAATTCTTTAAATAAAAATGCTTCCATTACATCTTCAAGATACATTTGCATAGGAGCAACAAGTACTGCTATTCCTTCTTCCATATAAGGCCATACATATTCTTCATGTGATTTTACAATTAAAACTTCAATATATTCTTTTATATCATCTTTATTATCATAAAACTTAAATGATTGAATTGTCCCTAAATCAAAATCTATTAAAACCCACTTTTTAACATCATCAAGTAATGTTATCTTTCCCTCTTCCATATCTTCAATATCTGCTGGTATTAAAATATTCATCTATTTATCTCCTTTAATTCTTTGTTCTAACTCTTCTATTGAAGATATTGCATCATCATATTCTTTAGAAAATCCCCAACTTACTAATGCAAAATCAATTTTTGCATTTTTTGCAGATCTTAAATCTTTAAGTGAATCTCCAACAAGCATAGATTCTTCTTTTTTTATATTTAAAACTTCTAATGTTTTTAAAATCATATCAGGTGCTGGTTTTGGGTTTTTAACCATATCAGCACCAATAATATATTTAAAATATTTAGAAATATTTAAAAAATCTAACATTTTTTTTGCAAATGGTTGTGAAGCATTTGTTGCTACACTCAGTACATAATCTTTTTTTAAACTTTTTAATAACTCTTCAATTCCACCATATAATCTAATATCTTTTACACAATGTTCATCATAATATTTTGTAAATAGTTTAGTTTGCTCTTCAGTAAATTCGCTTGTACCATAAAAAAATTCTGCACTATTTATATCTGGATTATTTAGTTGTTCAAGCATTATATCTTTTTCAATATATTCTAATCCCAGATTTTTTCTAACAAAGTTAATAGTATTTGTAATAACATTGCCACTATCTATTAGTGTGCCATCCATATCAAAAATTATTAGCTTCATTATATCTCCTAAATATTTAATGCGTATATTATCAAATATTATTGCCACTTAGGCTTAAAAATTTCATTTATATTTATATTAATAAACTTAAATTCAATTAATTTTATCTTTAGAAACATTATCTTTAGATATAATTCCAAAACATAAAAAATAGGATATAAATTATGCAAAATGAATCAACACTAAGCTTTGAAGAACAATCTTTACATTATCACCAAGCAAGTAATGCTTTTGGTACAAATGGAAAAACAGGTACACTTTTAACTAAACCTTGTAACACTACTCATGAACTATCAATGGCTTATTCTCCGGGAGTTGCTTATCCATGTTTAGAGATACAAAAAGATTTATCTAAAGCATATGACTATACAAATAAAGGTAATCTAGTAGCAGTAATAAGTGATGGAACTGCTGTTTTAGGACTTGGAAATATTGGACATTTAGCTTCAAAGCCTGTTATGGAAGGAAAATGTGTACTATTTAAAAAATTTGCAAATGTTGATGCAGTTGATATAGAATTAAATGTACATAGTGTAGATGAAATTGTAACAGTAGTTTCAGCAATGGCTGATAGTTTTGGTGGAATAAACTTAGAAGATATTGGAGCACCTAAATGTTTTGAAATAGAAGAAAAGCTAAAAGAGATATGTAGTATTCCTGTATTTCATGATGACCAACATGGAACTGCTGTTATTACAACTGCTGGACTTATGAATGTATTAGAGTTTTCAAATAAAAAAATTGAAGATTTAAAAGTAGTTGTTATTGGTGCAGGAGCTGCTGGAATTGCATGTGCAACTATGTATAGAAACTTTGGAATAAAACATATAATTATGTTAGATTCTAAAGGTGTTATATATAAAGGTAGAGAAAATCTAAATAAATATAAAGAATCTTTTGCCATTGATACAAATGATAGAACTATAGAAGATGCATTAAAAGGTGCTGATATGGTTTTAGGGTTAAGTTCTGCAAATATCATAACTAAAGAGATGGTACAATCAATGAATAAAAATCCAATAATATTTGCTTGTGCAAACCCAAATCCTGAAATATTACCTTCACTTGCGAAAGAAGCAAGAGATGATGTAATTATTGGTACAGGAAGAAGCGATTTCCCAAATCAAGTAAACAATGTACTTGGTTTTCCAGCAATATTTAGAGGTGCATTAGATGTACAAGCAAGTAAAATAACTGAAAACATGAAGCTTGCAGCTTCTAAAGCATTAGCTAAATTAGCAAGAGAAGATGTACCTGATTATGTAAAAAGAGCTCATAATAGAGAAGATATGTCTTTTGGACAAAATTATATCATCCCTTCACCTTTTGATAGAAGAGTTCTAGTTTATGTAGCATCTGAAGTTGCAAGAACAGCTATAAAAGATGGTGTTGCAAAAGTAGATTGTTTTGATATAGATGATTATAAGAACTTTTTAAATAATATGATAAAAGAGAAGTAAAGTAATATAACCATCTATTATGATTATACACTATGTTAAGTATTGCTTAAAAATTAACTTTATAGCAAAATGTATAGCTAAATTAAGCATATCTTAAGATAGAAATAGTAAACTGACCTTACAACATTGTGCTGGAAGGTTACACTTTCTAATTGGAGCAAGCGTAATTTGCGCATCCAGAATATCACAATTGTTAGATTTCGAAATTAAAACAAGGAAAATAAATATGACAAAAATGATTAAATTAAGTCTTGTAGCTGCAGTTGCAGTTGCTGGATTATCAACAACAGCAAGTGCTGTATCTTTAGAAGATGCAGTTAAAAATGTAACAGTTTCAGGACAAATGAGATTAAGAACAGAAAGTACTAACACTGGTGCTACTGGTGCTTCAACATCTACATTAAATGACTTTGATACAGATATTAAATTCAAAAATAAACTTTCTGATACTAATACAATTGTAATTAAAGTAGAAGCTGATTCTCAAACTGGTGCAGATGCATCAACTGGTGGAAAAGAAGCTAAATTAGATGCAGTAGTAACAAATGCATATTTACAAACAAAAGCTGGTTCAGCAACTGTTTTAGTTGGTAGACAAGGTGTTCCAGGTCCATTTACAGATGGTGCTGCTGGTGCTGGTCTTGTTGCTTTAGTTCCTGCAGGTCCTGTAACAGTTGCTGCTGGTTTCTTTAATAATACAGATATTGCTGCTGGTCTAGATGCTGCTGAAGTTGCTGTACTTGGTAAATTTGGAAATGTTGCATTTGATGTATGGTATGCAAATGTACAAGTAGCTGGAACATTCCTTTCTGCTCATGCTAATGCAAAAGTTGGACCTGTTGGAATTGACTTTAGACATTCTACAGGTACTGCTGCTGCTTCTGGTTCTAAAACTGGTACATTAACAAAAGTTGTTGCTTCTGCAAAAGCTGGTAAAATTGGTTTAGTTGCAGGTCTTGCAATAACTGGTGATGATAATGCAGTTGCAAATATTGCAATTGATGGTGATAATGATGCAAAAACAGACTTTAAAGTATGGCAAGCTTCAACAGGTGGATTAAATGGTTCAACTGCAATTGTTTTAGGTGTTAATGCTCCTATCGGTTCTGCAGCTACTGTAGGTGCTACTTATGTTACAGCAACATATGATGCTTCTGCTACATCTGAAGTAACAGTAACTGAAATCTTAGTTGATGCAAAATATAAAATTGCTAAAAATGTTTCTCTTTCTGGTAAATACAGTATCTTAGGAAACGATGTTTCTGGTTCAAATGACAAAACAAAAACAAGAATTGAAGTTAAATATACTTTCTAGTATAAACTTTCTTTCTTAAAAGGTTAAGAGTTTTCTCTTAACCTTTTTTTATGCACTTTTTTAGCTTAAGCTTTTTATATAATGTAATGATATATAATGTTTTATTATTTAAAAGGCTGTAAAATTTGGAAAGACTAGTAGAAGTAGAGCAAATATCATTTGAAGAAGAAAATGAACAAACTTCTTTACGTCCTAGTATTTGGGATGAATATATAGGCCAAGAAAAAATCAAAAAGAATCTTCAAGTATTTATTAGTGCTTGTAAAAAAAGAGAAGAAGTATTAGACCATATTTTGTTATATGGACCTCCTGGACTTGGGAAAACAACCCTATCCCATATTATTGCAAATCAAATGGAAACAAGCATAAAAGTAACAGCAGCTCCTACCATTGATAAAGCTGGTGATCTTGCAGCAATTCTTACAAATTTAAGTGAAGGTGATATCCTTTTTATAGATGAGATACATAGACTAAGTCCAGCAATTGAAGAGATACTATATCCTGCAATGGAAGATTATAGACTTGATATTATTATAGGAAGTGGACCAGCAGCACAAACTGTACAAATTGATCTACCTCGATTTACACTTATTGGGGCAACTACAAGAGCAGGAATGATATCAAATCCGTTAAGAGATAGATTTGGTATGCACTTTAGAATGAATTTTTATAACGATGATGAACTGTCAAAAATAGTAAATATTGCATCAGTTAAATTAAATAAACCAACTAATGAAAATGCAAGTATTGAAATAGCAAGAAGAAGTAGAGGAACTCCAAGAGTTGCTCTTAGACTTCTAAAAAGAGTTAGAGATTTTGCAGAAGTAAATGATGAAAATATTATTGATATTAAAAGATGTCAATATGCTCTAAATGAATTAGGGGTAAATGATAAAGGTTTTGATGAAATGGATATAAGACTTCTTGAACTTTTAATATTAAATAAAGGAAGACCTATGGGACTTTCTACTATTGCTGCAGCTCTTAGTGAAGATGAAGGTACAATTGAAGAAGCAATTGAACCTTATCTTTTAGCAAATGGATATATAGAAAGAACAGCAAGAGGTAGAATTGCAAGTATTAAATCATACGAGCTTTTTCGATTAACACCACCAAGCAATGAAAATAATGAACAAAGTTTATTTTAAAAAGGTATAAAATGGCAACTTTTAACTTAGCAACAATTAGATCAATAACAATTCTTTATGTAGAAGATGAACAAATTATTAGAGATCAATCAATAAAAGCATATACAAAACTTTTCAAAGAAGTATTTGTAGGAAAAAGTGCTAAAGAAGCTTTAGAAATTTTTGAAACAAATATGGACAAAATTGATATAGTAATTTCAGATATAAATATGCCAGATATTTCAGGTCTTGAAATGGCTGAAAGAATGTTAGAAAAAAAAGATATCCCAATTATTCTTACTACTGCATATACAAATAAAGAATATATGTTAAAAGCAATTGATATTGGAATTAAAAAATATATTACTAAACCAATAACTCTAAATTCAATTGTTCAAAATATTGAAGAGATTGTTACTTTACATAAAAAAGAGACAAATATAAAAGACATTACAAAAAAGCTTCTTGTAAAATCCAAAAATACAGATGAAGTTATGCAAAAACTTTTATTGGAAAATAAAAAGCTAGAAGAGAGTAATTTATACTATAAAAATTTAGTTGATAACTATTTAATGACTCTTCAAATTGATAAAAATGGACTTATTACAAAAATTTCAAAACAACTATCCTCAACTCTTATGTATGATGAAGTAGAATTATTAGGACAAAACATATCATTACTTAAAGATACTTCATGCCAAAGTATACCATTTCAAAAACAAATGCTTCAAGCTATTCATAAAAAAACAGCTGTAATTTCAAGAAATGTATTAAAAACAAAAAATAATACTACATTAGAATTTGAAACTAATATGGTACTATTTTATGGAAATAATGACTTAGTAGCTGGATATAATTTATATTTTAAACTAATGTAATATTAGTTTAAAAGTTTTTTAATAGCATTAATATAACTTAAACTTGATAAATTATTTTTCTTTTTATAAGCTTTATCAAAAGCAGTTCCATGATCTACTGATGTTCTTAGAATTGGTAAATTTAAAGATACATTTATGGACTCTTCAAAATGTAAAGCTTTTAGAGGTGCTAAACCTTGGTCATGATACATAGCTATAAAATAGTTATAATTTATTCTAAAGCTAGGTGAAAAAGCAATATCTGGTACTACTGGTCCATAAAATATATCAAATTTCAACTCTTTATTTATTTTAGTTATTGCTTTAATAATAATATTTTCTTCATCTCCTAAAACACCATTATCCCCAGCATGTGGATTTAGTCCTAAAACTGCAACTTTTTTTGGCTTTTCACTTTTATAAAAATCTTTTAAAAAATGGAGTAACTTTTTATATTTTAAACTATTTGCAACTTCTTTTAGTGGTATATGTTCTGTATAAAGAGCTACATACATACTTGGACATCCAAGCATCATTATTGCATCTTTTTTAAAAACATCTCTTAGCATATCAGTATGACCTACATAATGTATATTTGCTTTATTCCACGATTCTTTATTTATAGGTAAAGTACATACCCCTATTGCTTTTTTATTTTTTACTAAATTTATAGCATCAATAAACGAGTTATATGAAAATAATCCAGCTTTTTTAGATACTTTTCCTGGTTTAATTTTAAATTTTCCTTTTGTATTAAAAGTTTTAAAATCTTTTGGAATTTTTATATCTAGCAGTTTACTTGCTTGATTTAATAAATCTTTATTTATACAATATATAGGATTACATAATTTTTTTATCTTTTTATGATTTTCTAAGGCTAACTGTACCCCTACTCCATTTATATCACCAAGTGATATTGCTATATCTTTAAGCATCAATAATAAGTTTTTTCATATCTTTTATAGCAGTACTTAAGCCATCAAATACACTTCTAGCAATAATACTTTGTCCAATATTAAGCTCACTTATTTCAGCAATTTGAGCTATAAAATCTACATTTTGATAGTTTAGTCCATGACCAGCAGCAACTTTTAGTCCTAAATCTTCTGCACACTCACTTGCATCTTCTATTTGAGTTACACTTTTTATAAACATTTTTGATAGTTCTTTTCTTGGTATCTCTAACTCTTTTATACTATGATGAGTTTTATTTAATCCTGAATTTAACATCGCATAAATATTTGCAAATTTACCAGTATGAAGCTCTATCCATTGAACTTTTAGTTTTGAAGAAAGTTCAATTACTTCTTCAATTGGATCAATAAAAAGTGAAACTTCTATTTCATGCTCTTTTAGTTTTTTTACAACTTTTTTAATTTGTTCATAGTTACCTTTTACATCAAGGCCACCTTCAGTTGTAACTTCAGCTCTATTTTCAGGTACTAGTGTAACTCTATGTGGTTTTAGTTCACATGCAATATCTACAATTTCATCGTTTATACTACATTCTAAATTTACAGGAAGTTGTGAAAGATTAATTATATTTTTTGCATCAGCATCTTGGATATGCCTTCTATCTTCTCTTAAATGAATAGTGATTTGATCTGCACCACTGAGTTTACAGATACCTAGAGCATCAAGTGGATTTGGGTCATTTACAGCCCTAGCTTCTCTTAAAACAGCAATGTGGTCAATATTTACACCTAATAACATCATATATCCTTGTATTTATATGATGCAATTATAGCGAAGTTTTTTTAAACTGTAATATCAACTTTTGTAGGTACACCTTCTTTTTCTTTTGTACTAGTAGTTGTACCTTGAAGTTCAGCAATTTTTGCATCAATAAGTTCTAAAGTTCTTTTTTGTGTTTGATGTGAAATTTCAGGAAGTTCACCACCCCACATTTTTTGTGCATCTTCAAAACCTTGAACAATACCATCTCTTCCAGCTTGAAGTTTTTCTAGGTCATCACCAGAAAAACCTAATACAAAGTTTGCAACTCTTGAAGAAGTTTGTTCAACCCCAAAAAAGCCATCATCACTTACAAGTTCACTTGCTTCTTCAACACTAAGTTCAGTAATAGGTTTACCTTCATATCCAATATTTTCTAAAGAAAAATTATCACTTACTTCTTTGCCACCTAAAAAGTCTAATATATCTTTTTGTGCTTCTTGGTTACTAGATGTAGTTTTTTGTGCTTCCATCATCAATAATATAAGTTGTGCACCCATAGATAAAGATACTTCAACAGCAGATTTATTTATCTCTTCTTCAAGTGATAGTTCATCGTCTTTAACTTTAGAAGTAGTACTTTTACTAGAATCTTCAAATTTATTTACATTTGCTTGTGCATATGGATTTGTATTTATTTGCATGAGAGTTCCTTATTTAGATTTATACAATATATTCTATCATAAGAAATCTAAGTTTAAGAAATGTTTATTTATTTTTATAGTTATTTAAACTTGGAACTATTTCCATCCTAAAATATCTTGGAAATTTTTCTCTTAGTCCATCTTCTATTTGTACTGGGAATATTTTATTAATAGCATTTTGAATATTATTAAAATATATTTTATCACCTCTTACAAAAACTAGTTGTTCTAAACTTCCATCTTTTAGAATTGTAAGTTTTATTTTAGTACTTATTATTGCACTATTATATTTTATACCTTTGATATTTGTATATATTTGTTTTTTTATATTAGCATATAATTTTTCAGTTGTTAGAGTTGCTGGTTTAGTTTCTTTAATTGTTTTTTCTTTTTTTGCTTGAATAATTTGAACTTTTAGCTTAACTATTTGCTTTTTTTTCACTGTTTTTTTAGGTATTTCTTTTTTTATTTCTACTTTTTTTATTATCTTTTTTTCGATAACCTTTTTCTTTACAACTTCTTTAGTCACTTTTGGTACAATCTCTTTTTTTGTATCTTCTTTTTTTTGTATCTTTTTTTTAAGATTTATACTTGTATTAATATCTTTACTCATAGATATATTATTTTCTTCTTTTGATATTATTATTTTACTTGCTTCTTTTGGAGTCGCATTTATATCTTTTAATACAACTATTGGATTTAATTCTTTAGCTACTATTTTTTCATCACTAGAAAACATACTATATATCCCATATATTATTGCAATGATAATTGCAATAATAAACATATCTTCAAAAAAAGCTCTATTGTTCTTCAAGTAAATTCCTTAAAATATAATTATTATACATTATAAGAATTTTTAACTTAATACTCGTTTTGAAGTATCATACGCAAATTCATGATAAAAGTTATTGTTAAATTCAAATTGAGCAATCTCTGTTAAACCTAATTTTCTTTTATGAGCTGCATATGAGCGAGGATTAATTTTATTTACAAAAGTTACTAATATTTCAAATCTTTTAGACATTGATTCTAAAGCAAAATTAAATAACTCTTCTAACACTCCACTTCCTCTTACAGATTTATCGATACAAACAGGACCATATTGGTATGAGTTTTCTTTTGTTATTTTTATCCCATTAAATTCTAAAGATGGTAAATTTTTAACCATAAATTCAAACATCTTCCACTTGGACCAATATTCCCATGATGCTGACATGATGTATCCTACAACCTCATCATCTTTTACAGCTATAAATATACCTTTTTCTTGGTTTATTATATTTTCTAATTCTTCTACACTAAATGCTGTTGTAACAAACCCATCCTTTTTGTCTTCTTCTTTTATAGAGTCAACTTGATATTTTGCATGCAATTTAAGTATATTCTCTATATCACTTATTTGGGCTATTTTTAGTTTCATTGTTTACCTTTTTATATTTTTAAAATTATATTAGTTTTTTTAATCTTTGTCATTAACATTTGTTAAATTCATCTCTTTTCTTATCCTTGAAAGTGCAACTTCTGTAATACCAAGATATGAAGCAATATGATAGTTTGGTACAATTTCTGCAACCCTTTCATAGTCTATTAAAAAGTTTTCATACCTTTGAGTAGCACTTAGAAGTAAAAAATCAGCTTCTCTTCTTTCTTTTTTTATTATTAGATTTTCATATATTTTAAGAGTTAGAGTATTCCATTGTTTATTTTTAGATCCAAAGTTTATAAAATCTTTATATGATATACAAAGTGATGTAAAATCAGCTAATATTTCAACACTAAAAGGTGAACCAGTATGTTGCGTAACAGAAGAAATGCTACTGATTAAGTGACCTTTTTGTAAAGCAAAAGATTTATTAAATTCTTTTCCATTATCTTTAAAGTAATAATACCTTGCAATTCCATCTATCAAAAAGTAAAAATCTTTTACAGTATCACCTATATAAAAAAGATGTTCACCCTCTTTTAGATTTTTAGTTTTAAAATATTTACTAATCTCATTCCATGTATCTTTTGATATAGGAGAAACATTATTTAAAATGGGATGTAAAATATCTAATTGTTCTTTCATATTTATACTTTTATTATTTATTTAGATGTTCATTTTATCTAAATAAAGATAAATTAACTTTTCTAAATTTACCTCTTAAGTTTGAAATAGATATAATAATATATAAATACAATAAATAATTTAATAGGAAATATTATGACAATAGAAAATATTGATAAAAAATTTGTTCTAAATACATATGCAAGAAACTATGTAAACTTTGTATCAGGAACAAATGCAACACTAACAGATGACAAAGACAACAAATACATTGATTTTACTTCAGGTATTGGTGTAGTTTCTGTAGGTCATGGAAATAAAATAGTAGCAGAGACTATATACAAACAAGTATCAAATATAACTCATATCTCAAACTTATATGCAATAGAACCGCAAGCTTTATTAGCTCAAAAAATAGTAGAACTTAGTGGATACGATATGGCATGTTTCTTTGGAAATAGTGGTGCTGAAGCAAATGAAGGTGCTATTAAAATTGCAAGAAAATATGGACACGAAAAGTTTGATGATAAGAAGTTTAAAGTAGTAACTTTAGAAAACTCTTTTCATGGTAGAACTATTACAACAGTAAAAGCAAGTGGACAAAGTGCTATGCATAAAGATAGCTTTTCACCTTATCCTGATGGATTTAGCTTTGATGCAAGTATCAAGGATATTTATGATTCAATTGATGAAAAAACAGTTGCAGTTATGATTGAACTTGTTCAAGGTGAAGGTGGTGTTCAACCTTTAGATAAAAAAGATGTACAAGACTTAGCATCTTATTTAAAGAAAAATGATATTTTACTAATAGTTGATGAAGTACAAACAGGTGCATATAGAACAGGTGAATTTTTAGCCTCAAATTTATATGATATAACTCCTGATATTATAACTATGGCAAAAGGAGTTGGAGGAGGAGTTCCTATTGGAATCGTTCTTACAACTAAAAAAGATTTATTAGTTCCTGGAGATCATGGTAGTACTTTTGGTGGAAACTATTTAAGCTCAAGTACGTCTCTAAGTGTTTGTAATATTTTACAAGAGATAAAAGAAAATGGTTCTTTAGATAAAACAATTGAATATTTCAATTCTAAAATGGATAGTTTTTATGAAAACAATAAAAATATATTTACACAAAATGTTGGACTTGGTCTTATGAAAGGACTAAGAGTAAAAGATGCAGACACTCTAAGTACAATAGTTTCAAATGGATTTGATGAGGGTGTTTTAGTACTAAAAGCTGGGCAAAATACTTTGAGATTTTTACCACCACTTACTATTACAAATGAAGAGATTGATTTAGGATTTAAAAGACTTGAAGATGCCGTTAAAAATATATAAACAAATAGTAT
>Ga0256826_1000305_pt1 | contig 28722 bp, 28 predicted proteins | sample CV79metaG_FD_185975 | JGI IMG/M metagenome (GOLD analysis project Ga0256826, IMG submission 185975) | Hydrothermal vent microbial communities from East Pacific Rise, Pacific Ocean - CV79 | ecosystem: Environmental > Aquatic > Marine > Hydrothermal vents | place: Pacific Ocean: East Pacific Rise...
TTGGCTTTGGGGAAAATTAACCTTTCATTTCCTCTAAACTTTTTTCTAACTCTTCTTTTGACTCCTCAAAAACCAATAGTTTATCCCTATTTTCATGTAATTTTTCCCATAACAGTTTAGCTTTTTTTGGATGTATCTCTTGTACGGAATTTTTAAAATATAGATTACCTTTTGTGGAGCATTGAATCAACCCCTCAGAAGTTTTGATAAGAGGTTTATTTACATATAGCTCACGAATTACTTTTATAAACATGGTTAAATCATTGAGATTACGTTTGATATTAAACTTTAATCTATGAATTTTTCTTCCTTTTTTTATCTCTTCAAATGTAAAGGTAATGTCTGAAAATTTGGCTAAATCTTTTTGGGCTTGGAGGAGGACTTTTCTTTTAAAGTCAGCATAGACCAACATACTTTTAGGAACTTTTAGTTTTTTCATCAAATGCTCCACTTCGGTTTCATAAAATCCTCTAAATGCATCATAAGTCAAAAGCATATAAATCTCTTTGCTATATCTGCTTCTCATTGGTAATAGTACAGATAAAGAGCCTTTTGAAAATCTATTATTAATTCCAATTAGATAGGGTTTTAACCGTTTATCAAAAGAGCATGAGATATTTCCCTCTTTATATTGGACGTGTTTAAACCAGTTTACTGCAATCCAATTTTTACTGTCTAACTTCCCATCAACTGGTAACAGAAGAGGTTTGCTAAATAGGCTAAGTGTCATATCTTGTACTTGTTTGGCATTTAATTTTCTTTCCATCTTAACCTCTAACTCTTTAATCGTAAAATAGTAGTCTTTAAACTCTGTATCTTCTTTTTTAATTTGGCTAATAATCGTAAATATAAAATCTATTTCGCTTCTTGTTAAAGGAGAAGAAGCATTACTTAGCTCTATTTTTTGCTTAACTATCTTTCTATTGTTTAATCCATTCTGTATATTCATATTTATTCTTTAATAATTTATTATGTGTGAATAGAATTATAGCTATTTAAAACAAATGACTACTTAATCTTTTAGACATATTTGGATTATAAAAAGTCATAGTTCAGTTATGAAAAGTAGCCTTTCGATTATAAAAGGTCATAGTTAAGTATAAAATTGCTTCTACTTTTAGGCTATTTTTGATAAAAAAGAGGCTTTATGAGTCTAAAGTCATTGTTTTGGCTTAGATTATGAAAAGTCATAGTTCGATTATAAAAAGTCGCCTTTGGGTTATAAAAGGTCATAGTTGAATTATAGAAAGTCATGTTTAGATGCTTTAAAGCCCTAAAAATAGTGCTTCTGAAGGGGTCATAGCTTTATAGCTTGTTAGCTTTTTAAAGAGAATGGAGATATATTATGTATCAACTGATTATGAGGATTTAAAATTATATTATCATTCATTTTAATACTATTTTTACTTTTAATATTGATAATATACTCAAATTGTTTTAAATGAGGATTTTTATCTATAGGCTTAGTTTGTTGCATATTGGTTATTATCTCCTTTTTATTTTATTGTATTATATCTTTTAAACTTTCATGTCTTATATGTCAATATTGTGTCTAATTTGATAGTAGGACACTAAAGACGGATATAAATGAAATTCTATTATATCATCCCGAGGTAGAAGCCAATCTACGAGTTAGCTCAAAAGGTCTTTTGTATTGGGATAATGGGCATGAACTTAAGGCTCTTAAGGCTAAGGAGTTTTGGAAGTGGATGTTTGGTTTGAGAATTAGGGGGAGTTGCTTGTAAAGTCATAGTTCACTTATAAAAAGTGGCTATTCATGACACGGTACTTTTAGACTTCAAGGGTATGGGAAGATTAGTTTTGACAAAGATGTCAATAAGAAGTGTGAGGGGTAGGTTTATTTTTTCTTGTCCATATATTAGTGATATAATCATAATAAAATATACAAAAATTATGGTTGTAACCATAAAAATATGTTAGAATATTATAGACTTAACCATAAAAAGGCTATTTATGATACTTGAACAGCTTAGAGCTTATCAACTTAACTACTTAGAGATATTTGATTTTGAGTATAAACGTTACTTACATAAGGTCATTGATTTTGATGAAAAACTTATAGGAATAGTAGGTGCTAGAGGGGTTGGGAAGACTACTTTTTTGCTTCAATATCTCTCTGCACACTCTTTACCTATTGAAAAAAAGCTCTATTTCTCTGCTGATGCTTTAGATATGGAATCACTATTTGACATCGCTTATGAGTTCTATAAAGTAGGTGGAGAACTGCTGATTATAGATGAGATTCATAAGTACAAAAACTTTGAAAAAGAACTCAAAAAAATTTATGACATGCTCAAATTACAAGTAGTTTTTTCGGGTTCATCTGCCTTACAACTTGACCACTCCAAAGGCGATTTAAGTCGAAGAGCAAGGCTTTATACGATGAAAGGGCTTTCATTTAAAGAGTTCATTGAAATAAAGCAGGGTATTAAACTACCCAGTTTTAATTTAGAAGAGATAGTCGAAAATCATACAGAGATAGCAGGGCAACTTCTGAAAGAGATAAAACCTTATGAGTTTTGGAAAGAGTATCTTGCATTTGGTTATTATCCATTCTACTTTGAGAACCCAAAGAGTTACCCTTTGCGTTTGAAAGAGACGATTAACACCGTAATAGAGGTGGATATTCCTTCAATTTTTCCTATTGATTACGACAAGATTATAAATCTTAAAAAGTTGATGCGATTGGTTTGTGAGTCACAACCTTTTCAAGTCAATATCAAAGAACTATCGACCAATATTGGAGTTAAAGATTATCAAACACTCTATCGTTATTTAGAGTATTTAAGACGAGGAAAAATCATGAATCTGCTTCGTGCTAAAAGCAAAGGAGATGCTATTTTTTCTAAACCTCAAAAGCTCTATCTTGGTAATACCAATTTGCATTATGCCTATTGTAAGAACAGCCATATCGGAACGATTCGTGAGGTTTTTTTAATGAGTATGATAGATGAAGAGCTTTTAGAAGTTCCTACAAAAGGCGATTTTAGAGTTGCAGACAAGTACCTTTTTGAAGTAGGTGGTAAAAACAAAGGTTTTAAACAGATAAAAGACATATCAAACTCATTTGTAGTAGCTGATGATATAGAGATAGGCTTTGGCTCTAAAATCCCTCTTTGGTTGTTTGGGTTTATGTATTAATCGTAGGGTGTGATTGCCATCACACCAATCAAAATAGGCATAAAAGAGAAGCTCAATTTTTTTATTATTCAAATAACAAAATGGTGCGATAGCAATCGCCCCCTACAAATCCACCACATCCCTCTCCAGTTTTTCCAACGCTTCATAATTCTCTTTAGACTTTTTCACAGCCTCTTCAAAAGCGAAGCCTAACATGATGATTTTGTAGAGGTTGGGCTTGTTTTTTCTCCAGTTTCTTAGGGTTTTTGGGTCTAAATCTAAGTAGATTGCTTTGTCTCTTTGAGTCATTTTTTGACCTTTTTAATATAAAAGGTACATAAAACTTAATGAGTGAAAAACACGGTATAAATTCCCGTTAAATATATATTAAGAAGTAAATAATCCCGTTCGAAAGAAAAAAGGGGTAATATATTCCTCAAAAAAGTAAAAAATGGGGAAATATGGCTTCAAAAAATTTAGCAAATGCAAAGAATAATAAAAATGATGAGTTCTATACTCAATTAACAGATATTGAAAAAGAATTAGGGCATTATAAAAATCATTTTAAAGATAAGATTGTTTTTTGTAATTGTGATGACCCAAAAGAGAGTAACTTCTTTAGGTATTTTGCTTTGAATTTTAAATTTCTTGGGATTAAAAAATTAATTTCTACTCATTTTGAAAGAAAAATACCATCATATAAATTAGAGATAGTAGAAGATATAAATAATGATGGAAAAATAAATTTAGATGATGCTATAAAAACACCATTAAAACAAAATGGAGATTTTAGAAGTCCAGAATGTATTGAAATATTAAAAGAGAGTGATATTATTGTTACAAATTCACCATTTAGTCTGTTTAGAGAGTATGTAGCACAACTTATAGAATATGATAAGAATTTTCTGATAATTGGTAATCAGAATGCAGTAACTTATAAAGAAGTTTTTACTTTAATAAGAGAAAATAAGATTTGGTTAGGTTACAGAAATGGTGATATGGAATTTAAAGTTCCTAACTATTATGAAGAGAGAGCAACAAGGTTCAGACAGGATAAAGATGGACAAAAATGGAGAAGTTTAGGGAATATTTGTTGGTTTACTAATTTAGATATTAAAAAACGACATGAAGATTTAATACTTTATAAAACATATAATGAAAATGAATATCCATTATATGATAATTATGAGGCAATTAATGTTAATAAAGTTGCTGAAATTCCAATGGACTATAAAAAAGCAATGGGTGTTCCAATTACTTTTTTCAGTAAGTATAATCCAAAACAATTTGAGTTAATTAGTTCAAATGATATTAAAACAAACGACAAAATACCATTTAAAGAACATGGTTTGATTAAAGATAAAGACGGAACAATAAATGGTAAACCTACTTATGTTCGTATTGTTATAAAACATAAAAGGATTTCATAATGGAAATAGAACTTAAAGAAATTCTCATTGAAGATTTATATAATGGTTATATAAATAACAATGAAGAGGGTGTTGTAGGGTATGATGGAAAATTAAATATTAGACCAAAATATCAAAGAGAGTTTGTGTATAAAGATAAACAAAGAGATGAGGTTATCAACACGGTCAGAAAAGATTTTCCTTTAAATGTAATGTATTGGGTTAGTAATGGAGATGATACTTATGAGGTACTTGATGGGCAACAAAGAACCATAAGTATTTGTGAATATCTTGATGGTAAATTTTCTGTTGATTTTCAATATTTTCATAATTTGGAAGAGGATGAAAGAGAGCAGATATTAAATTATAAATTGATGGTATATTTTTGTGAAGGAACAGATAAAGAGAAGTTAGATTGGTTTAAAACTATTAATATCGCTGGTGAAAAATTGACAGACCAAGAGTTAAGAAATGCTATCTATACAGGAACATGGTTAACAGATGCAAAAAAATATTTTAGTAAGTCGGGTTGTCCTGCTCATAGTATGGCAAGTGATTATCTAAAAGGTGTTTCTATTCGACAAGAGTATTTGGAAACAGTTATTAAGTGGATAAGTAAGAATCAAATCGAAGAGTATATGGCTAACAATCAGCATAAGCCTACTTCAATAGAGTTGTGGAAATATTTTAACAGTGTTCTTATTTGGATTCAAGCTACTTTCCAAAACTATAGAAAAGAGATGAAAGGTATTGGATGGGGATTTTTATATAATGAATTTAATGATAAGGTTCTTGACCCAATAGTATTAGAAGAAGAGATAAGTAAACTAATGCAAGATGAAGATGTTACTAAAAAATCAGGTATTTATGAATATGTTTTGACAAGAAAAGAAAAGCATTTAAGCATAAGAGCTTTTAGAAAAAATCAAATACGAGAAGCCTTTGAGAGACAAGAGGGTATTTGTGTAAAATGTAATGAGCAGTTTGAACTAAAAGAGATGGAAGCAGACCATATAACACCTTGGAGTGAAGGTGGAAAAACTACAGCTGATAATTGTCAGATGTTATGTAAGAATTGTAATAGGGTTAAATCGAATAAGTAGAAAATCTTTATAATCACACCAAAAAATGGTGTGATTAACCTCTCTAATCGACTCAAATTATAAGTTATCCAATAAATAGTTGTATTTTCATACTAGTTCACAAGTATAAAAACAGAGATAATTGTTCTAGTATATAAGGATAAATAGGGAGTAAAATAAAGAGATTAATGCTCTGAAGTAGGGATGAGGTACTTTGAACTGGATAGAGGGTTCAAAGTACTAAAATTTAAAAGAATAAATATAATAAAAATTTTATATTTTACAACTTATGATATAATTTAAAAAAAAATTAATAAAGTATAATTATACATGGAAAAAAAATTACAATTTTATCTTAAAAACCTTATCCATAATGGGGGGAGTGACTTACATCTGAAATCAGGTTCTATTATTCGTTTACGGGTTAATGGGGATTTATTGAAACTCGGAGATAAACGAATTACTCATGAAGAGTTGGATGCTATCGCACAAGCTATTTTAACAGCTGAACAGTATGAGACACTGACCACAACCAAAGAGTTGGATGCTACTTATATTTTAGATGAAGATAACCGTTTCCGTTTGAATTTCTTTTATCAGATGGATGGACTTTCGGCTGTTCTTCGGATTATTCCTGTTAAAATTTTAACCTTAGAAGAGTTAAAACTCCCCTCTGTTATTACGGAATTATCTAATTTACATCGTGGATTGATTTTGGTTACAGGTGTAACAGGGAGTGGAAAATCGACTACGCTCGCAGCGATGCTAAATCATATTAATTCTACACGAAAAAAACATATTATTACGGTTGAAGACCCTATTGAATTTGTCCATCCCGATAAACAATCTTTGGTTTCACAAAGAGGGGTAGGGCAAGATACACTTTCGTTTGGTAATGCACTAAAGGGGGCTTTGCGTGAAGACCCCGATATTATATTGATAGGAGAGATGCGTGATTTAGAGACGATTGAGATTGCTTTACACGCTGCCAATACAGGTCACTTGGTCTTTTCTACACTGCATACATTGGACGCAAAAGAGACGATTAATAGGGTTATTGGGATGTTTCCAACAGAGGAGCAGAATCGTATTCGTATGACTTTGGCTTCTGTTTTAGAGGGGGTTGTCTCTCAACGATTGGTCAAAACCATTGATGGAAAACGGGCAGCTGCGATAGAAGTAATGAAATTAACGCCTAGAATCTCTGAATTGATAGAGCAAAATCGTGATTATGAAATTTTGGATACGATTGAAGAGGGAAAAGAAATTTATGGTTCACAATCCTTTGACCAAGCCCTTTTGGAGCTGTATCGTGCAGAGAAAATTACAGAAGAGACGGTTTATGAACATGCAACCAACCCTTCGGATATGAAACTTAAGCTTCAAGGTATTGGAAGTGATGATAAAGACGAAAATTCTGATAAAAATGAGATGGTAGATATTTTTGATTTAAAGGTAGAAGAATAGAGCTTTACTTTTTTAACTATTTATAATATAATTAAACAATTAATATTAAGAAGGTTTAATTATGAATGCTATAAATATAACCATTGGAGGTTTAATTGCTTCAATATTCTTCATTTTTTTATGTATATCCTTAAATGCTGAACAGTATTATAAAGAGTTAACAGTACATCCTAATGTCGAAGCTGTAGCTGTAAAACCAATGATTGTCCTTCGAGATAGAAGCTCAAATACTCTACCTAAAGTAGACATTACGCATCCCGTACCGTATAAACCTATTGTATCGCAAGAAGAAAATTGTACACGCTTAAAACATAAGGAAGAAAATGTTTCAAGTAAAAAAATGGAAGTACTTAGGGCTGTAAAAGAGCCATTGAGTGAACAACCAACGGTTTATCTTCTTTCAGAGAATAATGTTTCAGAAAATAACCTTTCAGAGAGTAACCTCTCTTCTTCCCAGACGATTGTAGAGAATATACAGGATAAAATATCGACTCTTTTAGAGGATAAAAAAATTACTTTTAAAAAGAATAGTGGAAAACTTAGTAGAGAAGGAAAAGAAGTTTTAGATAAACTGATTGCCTTACTTTCTAATCAAAAAGGTTTTACTATTGAAATTCAAGGGCATACTGATGCTGGAGGAAAGAAAAAAGTGAATCAATGGATTAGCCAAATGCGTGCAAATAGGGTTAAAAAATATTTACTTCAAAAAGGTCTCTCTTCTGAAAATATTCAGGCAAAAGGGTTTGGAGAGAGCCAACTGCTCTTTAGCGATAAACCCTACAGTCAAAAGAATAGACGGGTTGAAATTTATATAAAAAGGAGAAAAAATGTTAGCATTAATGATTAAAATGGCTTTATGTTTGCTAGGGGCATTAGTCTTGGGTTTTATTATAGGGTGGTTGCTTTCTAAAAATTTAACAACTAAAAAATATCTTAAAAAAATAAATAAGCTTACGAATAACTTGTTAACAAGTGAAGATGCTGTTAAAAAGCTTAAAGAAATTAATTTAAACAGAGAAGAAGATCTTAAAACAATGATGACTAAAAATAAAAAAAATGAGGCAGAATTAGAGAGGAAAACCCAAAGTATTTGGAGAATTCAACGAAAATTAACTGCTTCAGAGCAGTCTTTAACAGAAAATCTTAATGCAAAAGAGTACAACCAATCACTGTTTCAGAAAAATATTGAACTAGAGAGGCTTTTGGAGCAGAAGTCAAAAGAGATGAGTGGTTTTGAAGGAGTATTGATTAAAGCCGAAGAGATGATTGAGGAGAGAGATAAGAAAATTATAGAGTTGGAGCAGGAGCATAAAAAAGAGCATTCAGAAGAAGAGTTTGAAGAACTTGTTATGACAAAAGATCAATTTTCGTATATAGAAGTTCAACTTTCAGAATACCAAAAAGAGATAGCTCATCTACAGGATATAAATAAAAAGCTAGAAGAGAAGTGTGCTGTAAAAGTCTCAGTAGAGCAAGAGCTTGAGAAGAAAGAAGAGGATTCTGAACTGGATGACTCTGCTATTGTAAAGCTTTTTGGAGATACCTATAAGAAAATCATTAAATCTTAATGATAAGAAGGTATAATTCGCCCCTAATTTCAATTATTAAGGACAAACATGTTAGAAGGTATTACTAGAGAGAGTATCGGAACAGGTTCTGCAAAGAAACTAAGAAGAGATGGTTATCTAACAGCTAACATCTATGCTAATGGTGTAGAGAACATTCAAGCTGCATTCAAAAGAGGCGATTTTACAAAAGCTGTAAGAGCAAAAGAAGCGTTAGCACTTGATTTAACTGTAGAGGGTAAAGAGTTAAAAGTCGTAATTCAAGAGTATCAACTACACCCAGTTCACGGAGACGTTATGCATGTAGACTTAAGAGTTGCAGTACCTGGTCAAGTAACAAATTACCTTGTTCCTGTACGAACAACAGGTACAGCAAAAGGTTTGAAGAACAAAGGTGTATTGATGATTCAAAAGAAAAGAATGAAAGTGAGAGGGGCTATTGAAAATATTCCTACAAACTTTACTATTGATGTAACTGCACTTGACAGAGATGATTCTATTCTTGTAAGAGATATGGACGCACCAGAAAATTGTAGACTAATGGACAGAGCAGATGTTGCTGTTGTTGGTGTAATCAAAGCTAAATAATTATGTTGTTAATCGTAGGACTGGGTAATCCTGGAACACCATACGAAAATACACGACATAATATCGGTTTCAAAGTCATTGACAAACTTGTCACTGACTTTGGAGCGAGAGATGTCTCTAAAAACTCTTTTCAGGGTAAACTTTTTAAAACTTCTAATATTCTTTTTTTAAAACCCACTACCTTTATGAATCTATCAGGACAGTCTGTACAAGTTGTCAAAAATTTCTATAAAATAGACTTAGAAGACATTATTGTTGTTCATGATGATATAGATTTACCTTTTTCAGCCTTACGTTTTAAAAATGGTGGAGGTCATGGTGGGCATAATGGTTTACGCTCTATTGATGCGATGATTGGTAAAGAGTACAATCGTGTGCGAATGGGTGTGGGTAAACCAGAGCATAAATCACAAGTAGCAGATTATGTTTTACATGATTTTTCACAAGAAGAAGAGAATGTTTTAAGTGCTTGGATTACACATACAGCTATGGCAATAAAAGAGTTACCCTTAAAAACACTCAATGAAGTAAAATCACGTTATTCACTTAAATCATTTGAGGGGTAAGTAGATGTTTTTTAGATATGTAGCGTATCATTATCTAAAAAATATGTTTATTATTCTAATGGGATTAACAGGGCTTTTTACAGGGCTTGATTTTTTAATGAATGCTTCCTCTTTAGACTCTTTTAATATAAAAGTTCTTTATGCTTTCTCTAAATGGCAGGAGTCTTTAAATCTTCTCTATCCTTTGGCAATTATTTTAGGTGCTATATGGACAAAAATGGCATTTATCAAACAAAATAAAGTTGCTTCCTTTTATGCATTGGGACTAACGCGTAAAGCATTTTTTAAACCATTTTTTGTTGTTGCTCTAGTGCTGTATATTTTCTTTGTTGGATTAAATTTTAGCTCTTTTGCAACGGCAAATGATATGGCAAAAAAAGTCAAGAAAAATCAATACGCCATTAGTAAAACAGAAGATTTATTTTTTAAATATAACGATAGCTTTGTATATATAGGTACACTTTTACCTGAACAGCATCGCTTAGAGAATTTAACCATTTTTAAAATGAAAAATAATAAAGTAATTGAAACGTTAACCGCGAAAGAAGCAATGTTTAATGTGAACGAGTGGGTAGCATCAGATGTTATTAAAAAATCAAAAATTCTTCGTGATAAAAATCAATATTTAAAAGTAGAACATTTAGATTTTTTACATACACTAAAAGGGTATGAACCAAAAATCTTAAAATCTATCTATGATGGACAGGAACTGACCCTTTATGAAAGTATTATGGCAAAGGTATTGCTTGAAAATCAAGATTTAGCTACTGAATCCTTACGGGCTGATATTTATAGTAAAATTATTACTCCACTCTTCTCTATAGCACTCATAATGATTTTAATTTTTCGTTTTCCTTTTTACGCACGCTATATGAATATGGCAAGCAGTACAACACAAGCGTTGGGTGGAACATTGTTTGTATGGGGAATTTTATTTGCATTGCAAGGAGTGGGTGCTAATGGAACCATTAGTCCTGAGTTAGCAATTATCTTACCTGTTGTTCTTTTATGGATTTATGCACTCTATACATTAATAAAATCAGATAATAAAATTTAAATAGAGACAAGGTAATGCCTTGTCTAATAAAAGAGTTAAACTTTGCTCTCTCCTGCAAAGGGCATTAAAGCACTTGCCCATGTTAATCCACCACCAAAGGTATCAAGAAGCATTAATTCCCCTTTCTTTAAGCGACCAGACTCATAAATATCATTGATTGCCATAGGAATAGATGCCGCAGAGGTATTTCCGTATTTCCCAACAGTTACTACTACTTGTTCCTCTTTCATTTTTAAAGAGTCACCTACAGCTTTAATAATTCTATAATTGGCTTGATGTGGGATAAAATGAGGAATATCTTCTGATTTAATCTCATTTTTTATCAAAATATCTTTGACATCTTTGGTTAATGTTTTTACTGCCAGTTTAAAGGTCTCATTTCCTTTCATCTGTACAAAGTTAAGTCCTTGTTCAATGACTTGTTGTGAGACAGGATGAACACACCCTGGTGCAGGTGTTACGAGAAAATCAGAGTAAGAACCATCTGCCGAAGCATGCACATCAATAAAGGCTTCATCTTTGTTTTCTGTAGCAGAAATAACGGCTGCACCTGCACCATCCCCAAAAAGGATACAGGTACTTCTATCGGTGTAGTCTACAATAGAAGAGAATTTTTCTGCACCAATAATTAGTACATGTTTTTTCATCCCTGATTCGATAAAGGCTTTAGCAACAGAAAGAGCATAGACAAAGCCTGAGCATGCTGCTGATATGTCAAATGCTTGAACGTTTTTAATTCCAAGTTTATCGGATATAATACAGGAGGTAGCAGGCATATTAAAGTAATCAGGAGTAACCGTTGCACAGATAACCAAATCAATATCAGAGGTTTCTAAGCCTGCACGTTCAATGGCAATTTTGGAAGCTTTTGCTGCCATGTCACTGGTGTATTCATCCCTTTGGGCAATACGTCGTTCAGAGATTCCTGTACGTTTTAAAATCCATTCATCACTGGTGTCAACCATTTTTTCTAGGTCAGCATTACTTAATACTTTAGAGGGAACATAAGCTCCAATGGAATGAAATTTTGCGTACATTATTTACCTTATGCGTTGTTTTTTTTAAGTAACTCTTCTATGGCTTGGTTTACCTTAGAGTCATTATAGTTTATAGCTTGAAAAATAGCATTTTTAATTGCTTTAGCATTACTTTTACCATGTGATATAATAGCACAACCTTTTACACCAAGTAAAGGAGCACCACCATATTCTGCATAATCTACTTTTTCTTTAAGCTTTTTAAACACTTTTTTCTTCATCATAAATGCCCCGATTTTAGCAGGGATGGATTTACGAATTTGCGTTTTCATTAAATCGAAAACGGTTGACACTACACCTTCACTGGCTTTAAGAACAATATTTCCTGTATATCCATCACAGACAACCACATCGACTGAACCATTAAAAATATCTGAACCTTCAACATTGCCTTTAAAACCAGGAACATCGTGCATGAGTTTAAAGGCTTCTTTTGTAAGTGCATTTCCTTTACTGTCTTCTTCTCCATTCGAGAGAAGTCCTACACGAGGATGGCTTAGACCTAAAAGTTTTTGAGCATACACTTCGCCCATAATAGCAAATTCATAAAGATTTTTCGCCGTACAATCAGTTACAGCCCCCACATCCAATAAAAGTGTTTTTGCTGACATGGATTTATTTGGCATAATTGTTGCAAGTGCAGGTTTTGAAATATGAGGTAGTCTTCCTATTCGTAAAGTAGCTAGGGTCATGGTTGCACCAGAGTGTCCTGCTGAAACAACACCGTCAGCTTTACCATCACGAACCAATTCAACAGCTTTAAAGATAGAAGACTCTTTTCTTTTAAGTGCTTGTGTTGCTTTGTCAGACATTGAAATAACATCAGAAGACTCTACGATTTCTACTTTATCAAGATAGTATTGGGGAAGAAATGAAATAATTTGTTCACGGTCTCCTACAAGAATAGGAAGAAATTGTTTTTCGTCGAGTGCTTGGATTACACCGTCTATGATAGGTTCGGGACCAAAGTCCCCACCCATTGCATCAATAGCAATTCTAATCATCAGAACTACTTAATTAAGCTTTTGCTGTGTTGTATTCGCCAGTAGTCATATTCATATGGTGTGGCATTCTCCATGTACCATCTGCATCTTTTACAGGTCTTGGTAATGTTAATTTATAGTGAGTTCTTCTTTTTGCTGATCTTGTTTTTGAGACACGTCTTTTAGGTACTGCCATTTTTAATCCTTAGTTTTAAAATTCTTTTTCGAATTCTTCTTCATCATTTTCACATTTTTTACAATAGTGATATTCATTCTGAACGGAAGCTATTTCACTTTGAACAATAAATTCAAGGTCAACAATTCCATCAAGAAATTCGATTATATCTAAATCATCTTTAGTCTCTATAACTTCATCACTTAAAGTTAAATTAAGAGGGGATTTCATATCGTACTGATACGCATCTCCACATCTGTCACAGAAGAGTTCTACTTGACCGTCAAGGTTTCCTTCCAGTCTAAGTCGATGATAACCACTTTTTGCCAAAGTTCCTTCCAAAGAAACACCATTAACGGTTAGTTCAAAAGGCTTTTCACTTTGACCAATTTTATCATAAACTATTTTCATAGCTTATAATCCTTATACAATCTCTCTTTGTGCAAAGAAGAAGTTAATTTCATTAACTGCATTCTCTACAGAATCAGAACCGTGAACAGCATTTGCATCAATGCTCTCTGCAAAGTCAGCTCTAATTGTACCAGCATCAGCTTCTGCAGGGTTTGTAGCACCCATTAAATCTCTGTTGGTTTGCATTGCATTTTCGCCTTCAAGTACCGTTACAACAACTGGACCAGAAATCATAAATTCTACAAGGTCTTTAAAGAAAGGACGCTCAGCGTGAATAGCATAAAATGCTTCTGCATCAGCTTGAGATAATTGAATCTTTTTAGTCGCTGCGATTTTAAGATTTGCTGCTTCAAATCTAGCAAGAATTTGTCCTACTACATTTTTAGCTACTGCATCTGGTTTAATAATTGATAATGTTTGTTCCACGATTTTGCTCCATAAACTTAGTGATTTTATTAAAAAAGTCACTACTAAAGTATTTTGAGCTGAAATTATATCAGAAAAGTATTAAAATAAAGAAGTTTAGAAAAATAAAAATAAGGAAAAAAAGGAGAAGGTTACAAAGTATGTATTTAAACATACTTTGTAAAAAAAAGAGATTAGTCTTCGACTACATCTGTACCAGCGGCACCTCTATTTGCATGTAGAGTTAAACCATCTTTTGGCTCATCCCAAACAATACACTCTTCAGTTGGACATGCTTCAGCACAAGCTGGAACATCAAAGTGATCTACACACTCAACACATTTGTCTTCGTATACGAAGTAAATCTCTTCTCCCGTTGGGTTATCATCTTCATCTACGATTGCTTCTGTAGGACATTCGTCAATACATGCTGCACAGTTGATACAAGTATCTAAAATTTTTACTGCCATTGTAATTCCTTAATTTAAAGTTTCCAAACTATAGCAAAAGTAGATTAATAATTTCTTTAATCAATAGTTTTTAATGGAGTATTCTGCTACAAATAGTAGCAAGTTAGCATCTTTCTCTATTAATAATAGTGATAATTGTTCTTGAAATCAATGGGCAGTAAAAAATTATATTTTTAAATACTCTTTTATCTCTTTTATGCGATTCGTCTCTTCCCATGTAAATTGCATATCTTCGCGACCAAAGTGTCCATAAACGGCTGTTTTTTTATAAATAGGACGTAGAAGATTAAGCTCTTTAATAATCCCAGCAGGTGTCAAATCAAACAGTGCTTCAACACAGGCTTCTATTTTAGACTCTTCTATAGTACTCGTTCCGTGAGTGTCAATCATGATTGATACAGGTTGAACCACTCCAATGGCATAGGCTATTTGAATGGTTATTCTATCGGCAACGTTTGAGGCTACTAAATTTTTGGCGATATGTCGGGCAGCGTAGGCTGCTGAACGGTCTACTTTTGTTGGGTCTTTTCCTGAAAATGCTCCACCCCCATGAGGACACGAGCCTCCATAGGTATCAACAATAATTTTTCGTCCTGTTAATCCTGCATCGCCTTGAGGTCCACCAATTACAAAACGACCTGTAGGGTTGACATGGTAGGTAATATCTTCACTCATTAGTTCTTTGGGGATAACGGCTTCTAGCACTTCCAACATAACGGCTTCTTTTAGTATCTCTTGGCTAATATTATCGTCATGTTGAGTCGAGACAACAATGGTATCAATTGCTACAGGTACGTTGTCTCTGTATTTAATACTCACTTGTGCTTTTCCATCAGGTCTTAAAAAAGGAATGGTTCCATTTTTTCGTACCTCTGCTAGTTTTGCTGTAATTTTATGAGCCAATAAAATAGGTAAAGGCATCAATTCAGGTGTCTCATTACAGGCATACCCAAACATTAATCCTTGGTCTCCTGCACCGAGTTCTCCTGATTCTTGATCAACCCCTTGGTTAATATCTGAACTCTGTTCCCCAATTCCATTAAGTACCCCAGCTGAACGATAGTCAAATCCAAAGGCAGAGTTCGTATAGCCAATTTCACGGATAACTTCACGAGCTATCTCTTGCATGGGTGCATAAATTTCTGTTTTAAGCTCTCCTGCAATAATACAAAAGCCATTACTAACCAAGGTTTCACATGCCACGCGTGCATAGGGGTCTTTTTCAATGATGTAATCTAAAATTGCATCAGAAATTTGGTCTGCCATCTTATCAGGATGACCCTCGGTTACTGATTCACTTGTGAATATGTATTCTTTTGCCATTTTTGTTTTTCCTTGTAATATTTAGTAGATGTTTGGGAAACGGAGAGTTCACTCCCGAATAACGGAGGCGAAGCCTTCCGATTCCGAGTTTTAAGTTCTTTGCAAGTTAGGCTTCTATTCTTTTCGCCAATTGTTGAGGAAGAAGTCCTAAAGACTCTTCGACCAATTTAGTATTTCCATGGGTTATAAAATCATCTTCATACTCAAAGGTTGTTAGCTTAATGTCGTAAACTTTCTCTTCACTCAAAAATTCTAATAGAGCAGAGCCAACACCACCCATTTTGACGGAGTCTGAAAATACATACCATTTTTTATGGGTTTGTGCCAGTTCTAAAAGAGCCTTTTTGTCTAAAGGTTTTACAAAACGTAAGTCCAAAATAGTAGGAGTTGCTTCGATAAGCTCTGCTACCTCTTCTGCACGTCCTACGCCGTTACCGTAACCTATAAATAAAATATCAGAACCTTTAGTCACAACTCTTGATTTTCCCAACTCAAATGCTGTGTTGTCTTCATCTTGAGAAGTAAATGCTCCTCTTGGGTATCTAAAGGCACAGGGTGTTGGAAAATCTTTTGCGAATTCCATTGCTCTTTTCATCGTGTTATTCGACGATGGAGCAAAAATAGTCATGTTTGGAATGGCTCGTAAAAAGGAGATGTCAAAAACTCCTTGATGGGTCTCTCCATCTTCTCCGACTAATCCTGCTCGGTCAATAGCAAAGGCAACACCCAAGTCCATAAGACAAATATCATGAATAACTTGGTCGTAGCCTCGTTGTAAAAAAGTAGAGTAGAGCGTACAGAAAGGTTTAAACCCCTCTTTTGCCAAAGGACCCATCGAGGTTACAGCATGTTGTTCTGCGATGGCAACGTCCCAAAAACGTTTAGGGTATTTGGCTAAAGCAGGACTCATTCCTGTTCCACTTGGCATCGCTGCCGTTACACCAACGACTTTATCGTCCTTATCAGCCAACTCTACGAGTGTTTCGGCAAAAATAGCTGTCGAGGCTTTTGGTGCTGATTTCTTTTGCGAAGAGCCTGTTTTCACATCGAATGCTCCAACTCCATGCCAATGCTCTTTGCTTGCTCCTGCACCTTCGGCGACTTCATAGCCTTTGCCTTTGGTGGTTTGCACATGAATAATAACAGGGCGTTTCATTGCTTTTGCTAATTTAAGTGTTTCTACTAAAGAGGCAATGTTATGTCCATCAATAGGTCCAATGTACTCCAACCCCAACTCTTCAAATAAAATACCTGGGGTAATAAGTTGAAAGGACTCTTCAACTCTTTTTGCCATGTAGGTAGCAGAGTCAGGAAGCGATTCTAACAACTCTTTGGTCTTTTTCTTGAACTTTTGATAAAAAGGAGATGCCATACTTTGAGATAAGATACGACTCAATGCTCCAATAGGCGAGGCAATACTCATTTCGTTGTCGTTTAAGATAATAATTGCAGGATATTTTCTATCGCCCAGTTCATTCATGGCTTCATAAACCATTCCTGCACTCATGCTTCCATCGCCAATAACGGCTAGAGGAACACGTTCCTCTTGTTCTCCTCTTAAGGCAATGGCTTTTGCAGCACCCGTTGCCAAAGAGATAGAAGTGGAAGAGTGACCTGCCATGTAGTAATCGTTATCAGACTCTTTTGGTTTTGTGTAGCCACTTAATCCATCAAATTGACGTAAGGTATCAAACTCATCCCATCTATCGGTTACCAATTTATGAGCATAGGATTGATGAGAAACATCAAAGATAAAAGGGTTTTTTGTTGCATCAAATACGGCGTGCATGGCTACAATAATGTCCGTAGCTCCTAAAGTAGAACTTAGATGACCCCCATTTTTACTAACGGTATCTAAAATCTTTTGACGTACTTTTCGTGCTATATCTTCTAATTCTGCTATGTTTTTTGTTTTTAAATCTCCAAATTTATTCATGATAATACCTTCCTTAATACTGAAAAGAGTCTATCATTTTGTTCTTTAGTTCCAATGGTAATACGCACAGCATTCATACCATAAGAGGCTAAGTTACGAATGATTACACCTTGTTTTAGTAGCTCATCTGAAATTTGTGTTGAATCCCTATTATCATCAAAAAGGTAGGTTATAAAGTTGGTATAGCTCTCTATATAAGAGAAACCTTGTTCTTTTGCAAAGGCTTCATAACGTTTTATCTGCTCGGTATGCAAGGCAATAGACTCTTGCACAAACTCTTCATGTTTACACGCTTCGATACCTGCTACAAGAGAAAGAGTACTAATATTAAACGGTGGACGCATTTTGTAAAGTTCATTAATAAGTCTGCTGTTTGCGATACCATAACCAACACGCATCCCACCCAATCCATACGCTTTAGAGAATGTTCCTAAATAGATAACGTTTGAAAAATGCATTACATCCTTTGGAGTAATGCTGTATTTTTCATCTTTTGCCGCAGCATACTCCATGTACGCACCATCTACCACAACCAATGTCTCTTCTGAAACAGCATTAATAATTTTTAAAACATCCTCTTTTGACGTAGCATCTCCTGTTGGATTATTGGGCGTACATAGGTAGATAATTTTTGGTTTATGTTCATTATACGCTTCTATAAATTCATCTACTTTATGCTCATAAGAGGCTGTTCTTATTATATTAGCACCCATCTGTTTGGCATAAATTTCATACATAGCAAAGGTTACTCTGCTCATGAGTACCGAATCATTTGGCATAAGTAAGGCACGAGAGATAAACTCTAATACTTGGTCAGATCCAGCACCAATAATAATGTTTTCATTGGTCACTGAAAACTTAGATGAGAGAGCATCTTTGAGTTCAAACATTGAGTCATCAGGATATAAAAATGCTTTAGATGCACTGTTTGCAATCGCTTTGGCTACCTGTGGGCTACACCCTTTTGGATTTTCATTGGATGCTAGTTTAACCACGTCTTTCGCATCAATTCCAAACTCTCTTACCACCAACTCTATTGGTTTACCTGCTTCATAAATTTTTATATCTTTTAGTGCTTCATTAAATTTCACTGATTTTCCTTATATATCATCGTTCTCTTTAACATAAGAGCCAAGTATTTTAATTAGTCTTGCGTGTCTGTCCATAATATCCATAATATGAAGGTCTTTTTGATGACCATTAAATTCTATAAAAAAGATGGATTTCCCCTCTACTATATGTGATTTTATTTTGGTTAAGTTGACTTCACAACGTTCAAAATCATTTAAAAAGTCAACTAATGAACCAGGAGTATTATCTAGGTAGACCAACATGGATGTTTTATCATCTTCTGATTGTAAATTTTCAAAATTGCTGATAATAAAAAAACGTGTTTTATTGTCTGCACAATCTTCAATATTTTTAAAAAGAATGGGTAGGTTGTACATTTTTGCTGCTACATCGGCACAGATGGCTGCCGAGTTCTCTTCTATCATTGCCATTTTGGCTGCTTTTGCTGTGGATTCTATGGGAATGAGTTCCACTTCATTGAGTCCACAATCTTGCAAAAAGATTCGACATTGATCAAAGGCAATGTCTTTTGAGTATATCTTTTTAATATCTTTAATGTTGTCACAACGGGTAGCCAACGTGTGATGAATGTCTATAAATACTTCAGCAATAATTTTTAAATCATACTGTTTTAGACAGTTAATCGTTTCACTAACGATACCATTAGAAGAGTTTTCAATAGGAATAACGCCAAATTTAGCCGTACCACGGGAAACTTCTCTAAAAACAGCTTTGATTGACCCCATTGGTAGGTAGGAACTCATTGCTCCAAATTTGCTCTCGGCAGCTTGATGGGTAAACGAGGCTTCTGGTCCAAGATAGGCAATTCCTTCTGGGCGTTCCAAATTTCTAGCCACAGCAAACATCTCTAAAAACAGAGCGTCAATGGCTTTATCGGTTAATTTTCCATCGTTTTGTTTTTTTAAACGATTTAAAATAGCCTGTTCACGCTCTGGACGATAGATGGGTGCACCCGTTGTGTTTTTTAGTTCGCCAACCCTATGCACGTACTCCATACGTTGATTATAGAGCTTTAAAAGTTGGTCATCAATACTATCTATTTGAACGCGTAACTCATCTAATGTCATGGTTTTTCCTTTTCTTTTACAGGGTGTATTCTGAATGCACCTTCTCTATTGTGGTGTAATAAATTACACCCTACGATTGCCAACTTGTATCACATTTTTCTTCTAGTCGTACTTGGTCTTCAAATGTTTCACGTTCTCGAATAAGGTAATCTTTTCCATCGAAAATGGCTACTTCGGCAGAACGTCCACGGGTGTTGTAATTACTTGACATGGTAAATCCATACGCACCTGCTGAGTGAACCACCAAAATATCATGATGTTTCATTGCTGGTAAGGCAACATCTTTACCCAAAAAATCGCCACTTTCACAAACGGGACCAACCACATCAGCTAGAGAAGTCTCTTCTCCCTCTTTTTGAATGGCTTCTATTTTATGATAGGCATTATAGAGGCTTGGACGCAATAAATCGTTCATCGCTCCATCAACAATAACAAAACGTTTTTTACCATTGACTTTTTCATACAGAACAGAAGTCAAAAATATTCCAGAGTTTGCCATCATGTATCGACCAGGTTCACTCAAAATGGTCATATCAAGACCTTTGATTTTTGACAAAATAGCCTTGGCATAATCGGCAGGTCGAATGGTGGTTTCATTATCGTAAACCACACCAAGCCCTCCACCCACATCAAAAAACTTAATCTCAATACCAATAGCATCAAGTGAACGTACCAAATCAGCCACGATTCCACAGGCTTCTGTAATGGGAGCAAGCTTTGTAAGCTGTGAACCGATGTGAAAATGAATCCCTACAGGATTTAAATTATCTGATTTTTTAGCATAAATGTACATGCGTTTTGCAGAGTCCAAACTAACACCAAATTTGTTTTCATGCAATCCTGTTGCAATATAAGGGTGTGTCTTAGGGTCAACATTTGGATTTACTCGAATAGAGATTCTCGCTTCCACATTTAGCTCTTTGGCTATCATCTCAACACGTTTCATCTCTGCTTCACTCTCTAAATTGATGAGTAAAATCTCTTTTTCTAAGGCTTCACGAATTTCAGAATCTCTTTTTCCCACACCTGAAAAGATAATACGGTATTTTTTAATTCCTGCTTTTAATGCACGATTAACCTCGCCGATACTCACACAGTCAGCACCTGCCCCAAGATTGGCTAAATGACGAATCACAGCCAAGTTAGAGTTGGATTTGACAGCGTAGGCTACCAATGATTTTTTCCCACCAAAAGCATCTTTTAGTTCTTCATATCGGTTAGTAATAGTGTTAAAGTCATACACATAAAGTGGGGTATTGTATTTTTTAACTAAAGTAGTTATATCTAAACTCATAGTAAATCATTCCTAAATTTTGTAATTGTCGCGATTCTATCTAAAGTTTGGTTTATAGACGGTTAATGAATTTTTTTTAGAAAATAATTTTATTGAACTCCTATATAAAACTATGTTATTATATTGCGAAGGAGTCTTTCTTATGAAACAAAATTTCAGACCAATTTTTATTTTAACGTTTGCATTCAGTCAACTTTTTTCGGAATCAATACAACCGATTACAATTAACAACCAACACTTCACTATGGTTACGAAGAGTTATGATGTTTATGACTCTAAAGGGGAGTTTATTCGTTTTTATAGAGATAAAAATGAAACAGCACTCTTTCGATTAACACTCAAAGACGTAACAGGCGATTGTTCGAGTAAAAGCTTGCAAGATGGTGCGTATGAGATAGATGAAAAAGGAATTACACTTTATAGTTTTTGGGACAGAGTAGGGCGAGCGTATATTGATTCCTATGGTGCAAGGATTCAGCGTTATGAAGTAGAATCAGATGGTAGATTTAAAAGAGTATTTTCTAAACTTTATATTGAAACTGCACGTCAAAAACACGATAACGATAGTGGAATGGAATATCTTTTTAGAAAACCTCAAACAGAAGAGGAAGAGAAAAAACTACAGAGTTATGTGGATGAGGTTGAACGTGTGTATAAAGGAACCTTTGTATTTGGAGAAGAGGCAAAAGAGCTAATAGCTACTGTTAAAAAAGCTCTTCGTTCAAAAGTAAAACTCTTATGGCAGAAACGATAAACTATAGTTTATAAGCTTCTTTTAGCTGTTCTATTTTAAAACAAGCCTTTTGAAAAAGTTTAAAATGTTGTATCTCTTCGATACAGAGATGTTTATGGCGTTCATAGGAGTTTAGGGTTGTTAGAGCTTTTCGTTTAGAATCTTCTCTATTTCGTTTGAGATGTTCAAAACAGATAGCTCCGTTAATCAGTCCTTTGGCTAAATTTTTAAGTGAATGATTGGATTTACGGAGAGGGTGCCACGCCTCTTCTAGTGCTTCATGAGCATCAAAATACGCTTTTTTTTCTAATAGTCTTAAATAATTTTTTAGGGCATCTTCTAAATTATGATTCTTTTTGATCATCGTTCTCTCTTTGTCGTTTTATCTACTACTGTTATAACATCAAACTCTTGAAAAAGAGGAGGCTTCTAATTTTATTTGCAACGTTTTTGCAATATCTGTTTGATATATTATAAAAAGTTTTATTTTATTGTAGGATTAAGGCTGATACTTTAAAGGCTTGGGTAGTCTTTTGCTAATAAAAAAATATAAGGAATAGATAATGAAACGGGTAAGTACGGTTTTAATAATAAGTGTTGTGTTAAGTAGTTTGATTCAGGCAAATGAAAGCAAAAAATATGAAGTAAAAAGTGCCAAGATTGAGTATGAATTAAAAGGCTCAGGAGAGATGATGGGGGGTATGGTTAAGATAGAAAGTACGGGTACAAAAAGATTAATATTTGATGACTATGGTTTGAAAGAGTTGAATGAAGAGCATAAAGTTTCCAAAAATACCACCATGGGAAAGCTAAAGGTTGATAAAGTGCATACCTTAAACTATATAAATGGTTCTATTGTTTACGGAGTACAGTTTAAAGAGAAACGAATAAGACGAATGAAAAATTCTATGGTAGGAATGGCTTCACTCTTTACTAGAGGGAATAGTAGAAAAACTGGGGAAGCAATGCTCAAAAAAATGGGTGGGAAAAAACTAGGAACCGATAATGTTGCAGGGCATAGTTGTGATGTTTGGGACTTGGGTGGTATAAAACAGTGTTTATATAAAGGAATTCCTTTAAAAATAGAGTCAAACATTATGGGATTAAAAACGGTTGAAATTGCGACAAAAGCAGAGTTTGATTTATCTTTAAATAGAGATGATTTTAAACTACCTGATTTTCCTATTTATAGTGTGAATATGAACAATTCAGAGAAAAAACCAATACCCTTAGATAAAACTAAACTTGAAGCAATGGATAAAAAAGAGAATGCTCAAACAGGAGAAGAGCTTAAAGATGCTAAAACTGGGATGAAAGCAATGGGTGGAGAGAACAGTATGTTGGCTAGAGAAAAACAAGAAATCCTTGAAGATGCAAAAAATCTTCCTCAAGCGAAAACGTGTTTTGAACATGCCCATTCGGTAAAAGAAGCAAATGTATGTGAACGAATGATGGACAGCGAAGATCCTGAATTACATAAAATATGGAATGATACGATTAAAGCCAATTTATTAAAAGAGGTTAATTCATTTGAAAAAATAGTGAGTTGTGTGGAAGATGCAATGAGTTTAGTCTCTTTTAAAAAATGTTTTCCTCGGGATTAAGATGTTCGTGTAGATAATAAATTAAAACAGTATCCAAAAATTATCTCTTTTTTTGATAGATTTTTTTTATAGAAAATATCAATAATTTTTAAGATATGAAGTTGGAGTGTTAATAAAGTAGCATTAATTGGAATTAATCTCAAATTACGAATAAAATAATGAAAAATTTTTATAAAAAATGATATTATCTACCCATTATTTAAAGTTATCTTTATTTATAAAAGGTACTTAGGAAATATAATAATAATTGTTATCAAAATTTGAGGAGGAAACATGAAATTAGGTTTTTTGGTCGATCTTAACCTTTGCATGGGTTGCAAAGGGTGTGAGATTGCCTGTAAAGTTGAAAATGAAGTGCCATTAAGTTCTTGGCGTTTGCGTGTAAAATACATAGATATAGGGACATTCCCTGATACATCACGTTCGTTTACACCATTGAGATGTAATCACTGTGAAAATGCCCCTTGTGAGAGAATCTGTCCAGTATCTGCATTACATTATTTAGATAATGGTATTGTAAATATTGACAGTTCAAGATGTATTGGTTGTGCAGGTTGTATGATGGCATGTCCTTATGGTGCAATCTATATGGATCCAGAGTCCAATACAGCTGATAAATGTACCTACTGTGCTCACAGAATTGAAGGTGGATTAATGCCAGCTTGTGTTGTTGCTTGTCCTGTAGAAGCAAATATCTTTGGAGATATTGAAGATAATACTTCTCATATCTCAAGATACATTACAGAGCATCAAGGTAATGTTCAGGTACGTAAACCTGAAAAAAATACTGACCCGAAACATTTTTATGTTGGTGGAGGTAATCAGACACTTAATCCTCTTGCACATGAGAGAATTGAAGGTTATGGACTATTTAATAACATTACGCACTTAAAGACTCTTGGCGACCCTCATCATTCTATTTTAGATAGATTTTTAACACCTATCTTTGGAGGTCATAACGACCATTTAAAAAATGAGAGTTTTGTAGACATGCCAAATGAAGCAGGTCTCGATTCACATGAAGAAGGAGGACACCACTAATGGATCACGTTAGTACTATAGAGGCAACCAAAGCAGTTGTTACACTTGACGTTCCACTTCCTGGAATTATTTGGGGATGGATGATTACACTAAATATGTGGGCAAAGAGTATTGGAACAGGTGTTATACTTGTTGGTGCTTTTTTACTTTACAGACATAAAAAAGAGGATATGCCTAACCTTAGATGGTTAATGCCACTGATCTCTTTTATCGCACTAAATGTATTTTTACTATTTACACTGCTTGATTTACATCAACCTTTAAGAATGGTTAATATTTTCCTACACCCACATTGGACTTCAGCAATTACTGTTGGTGCATGGATGGCTTCACTCTTTACACTACTTATTACAATAATGGCACTTATTGGTTTCTTTGATGCTCATCCTGATGCAAGAAGACACTGTTCATTAGCAAATAGCTGTAGAAAAATGAGTGGTTTTTATGAGAAAGTTTTCCCTTTTGTTGTATTCTTAGCATTTCCTGTAACAATGTATACAGCCATTATTATGGCAGAAGCATCAGCAAGAGAGTTATGGACAGCACCTGCTGAAGTAGTTCAGATGTTATTGGCTGCCTTTATGGTTGGTTCAGCTTCACTGATTCTTATTGCAGGTAAATGGTCAGATAAAGCGAAAAAAGATTTGGCTACAATTTTGGCACTATCTGTAATGTTCTCATTTCTAATGTATATGGGAGAGTATTTCTTCTCATTTAAAGCAGCAGAAGTAGAGGCTACTCTAGCTTATATTCACTCTGGTGGTTCATATAATTTACAGTTCTGGTCAGCGATGCTTCTTGGTTATATTATTCCATTCTTTATTGCATGGGGTTCACTTAAAGAGTATAATCAAATAATGATGAAATTTGCAGCATTGACAACATTGGTTGGTCTTTACCTTGCAAAGAGTACGTGGCTAGAGATTCCACAAATGATACCGTTAAGTTAAGGAGAAAATAGATGGTTAAGAAAATGAATAACGAAAACTCTTCTTTCTTTGAAAGCAGACGAACATTCCTAAAAGGGGCAACATACACCGTAGCAGGTGCTGTTGTAGCAAAAGGTGTATTTTCTACAATTATAGATACACCTGTAATGGCAAATGAATTGGATAGTCTACCATTGGAAAATGGTACACCAAAGTTTTATCCACCACATTCAAAGTGGGATTCTTTTACCGAACTTGATGGTAATGATTGGAAACGTGGTGGTGTTGGTAGAAATGGTATTCAGAGTAAAGAAAATCCAGATGGAATCAAAGCGACTGAATACATGCTTGTTCCAACAACTTGTTCAAACTGTGAAGCACAATGTGGATTGACAGCATGGGTAGATATTGGTATCTATAAAGAGAGTGGAAATCCAAAAGATTTAAAAGTTAGAAAATTTATGGGAAATCCTCTCCATGCAGGAGCTAGAGGTCGTAACTGTGCAAAAGGTTATGCCGCTCAATCACAAATGTATGATCCAGATAGAATCCCTTTCCCTTTAAAAAGAGCTCCAGGTTCAAAAAGAGGAGAAGGTAAATGGGTACGAACATCGTGGGATGAAGCGATGAAAGAGATTGGGACAAAAATTCATGACACCCTTAAAACAGGCGATGAGATGTCTAAAAAACTCTTTATGCTTCATGTTGGTCGTCCAAATGAAAATGGTTTTGGACACCGTGTACCTCATTCACTAGGGTGTGATGGTTATGATTCTCATACAAACATCTGTTCAGCAGGTGCTAGACAAGGAACAATTCAGTGGTTTAATGATGACAGAAATTCTCCAGATTGGGAAAATGCTAAGTTAATTTTCTTACAATCATCTCATGCTGCTGATGCAGGTCACTATTTCCAACAATCAGCAGGAAGAATAGCTGACGCACGTAAAAAAGGTGCAAAACTAGTTGTTATGGATCCTCGTATGTCAAACTCAGCAGGTATGGCAGATTTATGGGTTCCATGTTGGCCTGGTACAGAGACAGCTCTCTATTTATACCTTGCAAACAGAATTCTGAATGAAAAAGATATTAATGGCGATGATTTAGTAAACCATGCATGGGTTAAAAACTGGATGAACTGGGATAGACTTATGGACAATCCTAAACAGTTAAAACTTTTGGTTGAAAAAGGGTACATTAAATCTATTCCAAAAGATAACTCTTATGAGTCATTTATTGAAATGATTTCTGAAATGTACAGTAAATATACTCTTGATTTTGTTGTTAAAGAGTGTAGAGTTGAAGCACGAACCATTGAAAAACTTTACGACATGTTTATTGATGCAGGTACAAGAGTTGCAACATACATTTGGAGAGCAGGACCAATTGCACACCGTGGTGGTTGGATGATTGCTAGAGCTGCATTTTTACCATTTGCACTTCGTGGAGCAATGGCAGGAGATAAAGGTGGAGTAGGTATGCACCACTGGCATGTTCTTTCTGTTAATGGTAAAGGTCAAAAAGCGACTGTAGCAGGACAACAACCTCCAAAAGTTGATGTTTGGAATGAGCTTGCATGGCCACCTGAATATCCATTGAGTTCATACGAAATGAGTCATATTTTGCCTCACTTACTTCTTGATGATGAGTGGAGAAATAAGTGGAAAGCAAAAGGGCTTAATGTTCCTGAAAAATTATCTGTATGGGTTCCTCGTATGTATAATCCTGTTTGGATTAATCCAGATGGATTTAGATGGATTGAAGCACTTAAACGTGAAGATAAAGTTGAAATGAGTTTTAACCTCTCTCCAACTTGGTCTGAAACTAACTGGTACTGTGACTTTATTTTACCTGTTGGATTAGCAGGTGAGAGACATGATCAATCATCAGAAGCAACAATGCCAGCAAGATGGTTATCATTTAGACAACCAGCACTTAGAGTTGCACTTGAAAAACTTGGATGGAAGCCTAAAAATCCTGCAAGGGGAACATTAGAAGCACATATGGCTGCTGGTCTTGGAGAAGTTTGGGAAGAGGTTGAATTCTGGGCAAACATTATGGTTGACTATGTTGATCCTGATGGAAAATTAGGTGTACGAGATTACTGGGCTTCAAAAGAAGACCCAACACGAGCCGTAACCATTCCAGAGTGGTATCAAGCAGCGTTTGATAACTTACCAAACCTTAGAGATGCAGCGAAGAAAAAATTCCCTAACTCTAAGTATCCTAACTACGAGTTAATGAGAGACATGGGTACATGGTTAGAAGAGGACAATATCTTTAAACCACAAGAGCGTGAGCTTAAAAAAGTGGGCGATACTTACCATGCACATGGTCATGAGTATAAAGAAGATGAAGTAACTAAAGATGAATATGGAACATTGCTTGTTGAAGACCATACTTTTGGTGGTAAAAAAGCAATAGGTGTTGAAGTTAATGGAGAGATTAAACAAGGTTTCCATACATTAAGTAAAAAAGCTGAATTCTTCTCTGAGTGGTTTGCTGATTGGAAATGGCCAGAGTATGCTGTACCAATTTACCCAACAAGTAAAGAAGAACGAGAAAAGATGGTGCATATTGTAACTCAAGTACACCATGACTTTATGGAAAAAGAGAATGAGTTTGCGTTGAATACTGTATTTAGATTACCATACAACATTCATACACGTTCAGTAAACTCTAAACACCTTATGGAGATTTCACAAAACCATAACCCAGTTTGGATTAATACGGACGATGCTGAAAAACTTAACATCAAGCAGGGGGATGCTATTAAAGTAACGATTACAGATACTGTTTCAGGTTTGGAATCAGGTTACTTTATTGCGATGGCAGTTCCTACAGAAGCAACCATGCCAGGTGTATTAGCAAACTCACACCATGCAGGTAGATGGAAGCTTAAAAATGCTGTAGAGATTCCAGGTTTCTCTCATAAATTGGGTGTAATGGGTCTTGGTGCTCCACTTTATGACATGACTATGGATGGTAAAGTTGGTACACTTAAACCAAAACAAGGTGTAGATACAGGACTATTAGAGCGTCGTGATACTTGGCAGTTTAAAGAGTACAACAAAGATTTAGATAATATCTGGTGGGATGGACTAAGTGGTTCATGGCAAAATGCCGTTGCACCTTCGCATCCAGATCCAATTGCAGGTAACCACGCATGGCACCAAAAAGTTAGTATTGAGCTAGCTGATCCAAAAGATCAAATTGGAGATATTTGGGTAAACTACGAAAACAACATGAAAGTTTACCAAGCATGGAGAGACAAGTTAACTCGTCCTCTAAACTCTTCTGATACATTAAGAAGACCAGTACATATTAAGAGACCAGCAGTGCCTCTT
>Ga0256826_1000306_pt1 | contig 28707 bp, 29 predicted proteins | sample CV79metaG_FD_185975 | JGI IMG/M metagenome (GOLD analysis project Ga0256826, IMG submission 185975) | Hydrothermal vent microbial communities from East Pacific Rise, Pacific Ocean - CV79 | ecosystem: Environmental > Aquatic > Marine > Hydrothermal vents | place: Pacific Ocean: East Pacific Rise...
CACTAGAGGAAAAATATGAAAAAATCATTTACCTTAATCGAACTAATGGTAACAATAGCTATTATTGGTGTATTGTTTTCTACTGCTGTTCCTTTATATGATAAACAAGTTTTAAAATCAAAATTTGATACAGAAGCTGCATTGGTATTAAAATCTATTATGTTAGCTCAAGAACAATATCATATTGAAACAGGTAAATATTATACAAGTACTGATGGTAATATAAATAATGAAAGTGTAATATCTTCAAATTTAAAAATAAATTTAAATAAATCAAATAACTTTTTATATATAATACTTGAAACAGCAGATGAACAATCTTATTTAATTAAAGCTATTTTAAGAAGTGATGATTGGGCTATTTGTACTGATAGTGTTGTATCAAAATATTGTAAGCAAGAAAATACTTTGGCAATTGATTCTTGGCCTAGTTCTTATACTAGATCAGATGATAAACATTTTTTAAAGATGCAATACCCAACAGAACTTATTGATTCTGTAAATGGAATAAGTTATGCAGATATTTTTACAGGAGATTAAAATATGATTAAAATATCAAAATTTGCAAAAGCAAATATATTTATAGCATTATTTTTAATAATAATTGCATTTATTTATCCAATATTTATTGATAAAGTATATTATTCTAATAAATCAGCTGAAGCAATTTCTATTGCTAAAATTATTAAAGAAGTACAAAACTTAAATTATATCAATAACAATAAATATATAGCAATTAAAAAAGGTGATGTAGAAGAACTTATAAATAAATTTTCACTAAAACAAAATGATATAAAATATTATGATTATTCTATTTTTGTTACTTATAACTCGTATACTTTGTATGCAGAACCTAAAATAAAATATTTAAAGAATAGAGATATTAGTCCACGAATTTATATATACAATAAAGTATTAAATAAACAAGCAACTATAAAATGGCAATAAAAAAAAGACTCCAAGCCTTTACACTTATAGAAGTTTTAGTTTCTATGATGATATTTGGATTTTTATTTATAGGTTCACTTACTGCATATAGTAAGATAGTTAATACATCAAAAATGAATGAGATGAGATATCTTATGTTAAATAAAATAGATAGTGAAATGTCAAGGCTTGTATTTGCAAATGAAAATTTAAATAGAAGTCAATTTTGTTCTGTTACAAGTGATAATGGTGCTAATTGGTCTGTATATAATAAAGTAGATCCAGGTGCTGGGTCGGATGATCAATTTAGAATTTATGCTAATAATCCACTTCATACTACAACAGCCTATGGATTACATATTCATTTTGATTCACAAGATAGAGTTAATAATATTATTAACATATATGATCAAACAACAGATCTATTAAAAGAAGGATCGATAGTTGGATTATTGGCATGGAAAATTGAAGATATAGATAGTAATACAGCTGTTAATTTATCATTAAGTATAACTTATCCTTATATTATTACAAATATAGATAATGATAAAATTGATATACAAGTTCATCCTGATTTTACAATTGAAACATTAAATTTAAAAACATCAACAAAAATAAAAAGTAATACTTAAATGAAAAAAGGATTTACTCTAATAGAACTTATGGTATCCCTAATTATAGGTCTTATACTTATTAATTTTGCATTTTCTTATCAATTTAATTTAGTAGATGAATTAAAAAAACTAAAATCAAATGAAAATCTTGCAATGCATAGTTTTAAACTAAGTGAAATTATTGCAAGAGGTTTTAAATATGATGAAGATGATATTGGTGGATTGATTACACTTAAAGAGTATACAAATGATAGTGAAATAAAAAACTATACAAGTTTAACTGCTACAACAAAATTATCAACAACTCTAGAAAATGGAGAGATAGTTGCCAAAATAAATGACTATATATATTCTTCAATATCAGTTTTAAGTGTTAAGTTCTTACTCGTAAAAGATATGAATGGTGTTGAAGGTGGAGGTGATAGTGCAAGTCCTTGGATTTATAGTATTAAAATCTATAGTAAAAATAGAAATAATAATATTTTAAATGGTAAGTCATATCTTAATTATACTAGATTGGTATATACAAAATGATAAAAAATAATATGAAAAGAGGGTATATACTGTTACTTACATCTTTAGTTAGTATATTTATTATTATGTCCATTGCTACTTACTACAAATATGTATCTACAATTACTTCACTTGAATTTCATAAAGATTTAGCTAAAATAAGAGGATATTGGGCTGTATATGGGGCTAAAGAGTTAGAAACTGATATTACTTATACATATTATAGATTAAGTGAAAATACTTTTTTATATAAGATTGAAGCAATAGCGGATATTGATTCTATTACGGTTCCTTTTTTAGGTACAGTTATCACAAAAGCTGATTTTGACTGGAATATTATAGATTCTAGTAATAGTGGAATTAAAGATGAACTGGTACATAAAAGAACTCTAAAACTGTATATAGATGGTGGAGAAGAGCTTGAAAGTAATAAAACAAAAACGTATTTAAAGTAAGGTGAAAAATGTTTAATATTAATTTTAAAAATATTTTCAATAAAATAGGCTCATCTCGTGATGAAGTTATTGAAGATAATCAAACATTAAATACAGACTATCTTACTCTTGAATTGTCAAATACTTATGTATCTTATCGAGTAAATGATAATAAAAAAATTGAAACTGTAAACTTAAATATACAAGAATTTGAAAGTTTTGAAGTTTTACTTAGATTATGGGTTGAAGCTATAAATGTTATAGTTGAATCACTTAAAATTAAACCAGTACTTACTATACTTTTAAAATCTGGAAGTTTTACAGTAAAACATAGTGAAAAGTTTTTAGATGAAAAGATAAAATATAAATATTTTTCAAATAAACTTGCAGTCAATGAAGAAAATATCGAAGTAAAATATCTTGATAATAAATCATATTTGATAGTTGAGTTTAAATTTTTACAAAAGATATTATTTGCATTTAAAGATTATAAAATAAAAAACATATATGATATTTCTATTTTAACATCAGAACATATAAAACAAAATCAAGAACATTTTTATATGGATATATCATTTAATAATTGTGATATTATATTAAATCAGGCAAAAATCCAAAAAAGAGCATTAAGTACAAATCTTACAAATCTAGTTCAAGAGTGTGCAAAAAGTTCATATGTTGACTATGAAACATCATACCAAAATATAAAACTTGATTTTAAAGATATCTCTACTTATGAAGAGTTAGAAAATTCAACTAAACCTTTACAAAAAAATTTAAAAGTATTTATCGATAAACTATTAAAAGATATTGAAAATACACTTTCATACTTTAGTATAAATGATGAAACACAAAGTATTGAAAACTTGTATATAAATGGAGATGTTTTAGAGTTTGATTTTATTATTAAGATTTTAAATGATAAATTAAATATCAATATGATTGTATTGAATAAATATGTAAGAATAAATAGTATCTCAAAAACAAACCTTACCCTTTTTGAAAAAATTGATTCTATTATATTTACAAAACTTAATATTAACTTTGAAGGTCTAAACTATAATGATGGAAGAGAAGAATATGTTTTTATCGAAAATAGATTTATCCAAAAAGGTCAACTATCATCTGCCCAAAAAGTAAAAATAAATGTAGATAAAAAAGAGATAAAATTTGATAATAAAAAATCACTATTTTATGGCAAAAATGATATACCATTTTGGAAGATGGATATGTCTGAACTTTTTGAATATATCAAATATACACTATTTGATAAAAATACTTTTAGTAAAGAAAATCTTACATCAACAAATGTAAATAAAAATGTATTTTATTTTATAGGGATTATTCCTGTTGCTTTAACTATTTTATATCTTATAAATACAATTGGTGATTTACAAAGAACTTTTGATAACAATGTAAATACTTTAGAAGATAGAATCGTAAGAGTTGATAGATTGAAAAAAACAATGATAAACAAAAATAAAGAGATAAGTGTATTATCTATAAATAAAGATATTGATAAAATATTTTGGACACAAAAGTTTATTACTATTGCAAACTCTATGCCAAATGAGATATGGTTATCTTCAGTTACTATGGAAAATCAAATTCAAAATATTGAAAATAAAGAAGTAACAAAACAAGCAATGGTATTAGAAGCTAGATCTTTACCATCTGCAATTGGTCATATATCTAGTATTGCACTTTATATGGATAAGCTTTTAAATGCAAATGACGATTTCCAAAAAGATTTTTCAAGTATAAATTTCGGTGGAGCTAGAATTGTAAATGAATATGGATATGATGTTGTTAATTTTAAACTTTTATGTAACTTTGAAAAAAATATCCATATTGAAGAGATTAAAGATAAAATAAAATCTAAAAAAGATAAATCTATTGGTGAAAATTTGATGAATATAAATCAAAAATCTAATGAACAACAAAAAATATTAGATAAATTATAAAGGAGATAGTATGAATTTAAAAGAAAATTTTAAAGAATATATAATAGATATACTTAGTTTAGTTTTTTTAACGATAGCTTCTATTTATTTATATTTTAATGTTTATTATAATCCTTTAATAAAATATAATAAGACTATTGAAACACTATCTTCAAATTATTTTAAAGAAGAGATTTTTTATAGTAAACAATTAAATGTAGTAGTTGAAAATAAAGAAGAAACAAATGAATTAAATACTATTCCTAAACTTCTAAATCGTATTAATAATACTTGTAAAGCCCCAAATGTGATTATTCGTACATTGGAACCTAAAGATAAAAATCCTTTTGCTTTTGAACTAAAGTTTATCTCTAATTATTTTGATTTTTTAAAAGTACTAAGCGAGTTTGAAAAGTTAAATATTGTTATACATAAAATAGATATTAAACCATATGAGATTAAGAAAAATAATTCAAAACATATAATTACTTTGGATATTGAAGCAATAAATGGTGGAGAAAGATTATCACAAAAAGATGTTGCATTTTTAAATGATGAATTAAATAAAAAGAAAAAAAGAGATCCATTCCAAAGATTTGCAAATGTTGGAAAAAATATCAAAAGGCTTGTTGATTTAACTTGGCTTTATAAATTAAGTGGTATTGGAAAAGTTGATGGTAAATATGTAGCTACTATTGATCATAGAATTTATTATGAAAAATCAAAATTTAAAGGTATGAAAATTACTAAAATTTCAGCAAGTGGAGTAAGACTTAAAAAGAATACTTCAAATGGAACTATTAATTATATATTAAACTTTAGATTAAAAGAAAAGGAATAAGATGGTAAGAAATGCATTTATTGGTATATTAATATTATTACTAACAAATTTATTTGCAGTAGATGAAGAGTTTGAATTAGCAAAAGTAAATCGTTCATCTATAGATTTATATGAAGCTCCAAAAATCAATTCACCAAAAATTAAAAATAAATATTTATATAATGATATAGTAAAAGTTTATAATTGTAATAGGGAAAATTGGTGTAAAGTTGATGGTGGATATGTAAAGCAGTATTTACTTAAATTTGAAACTTTAAAAGAAGTTTTAAAACAAAATGGAGTTATTTCTGTACTTCATCCTAGTAAAAAGTTAAAAACAAAATGGAACAATAATAAAATGTTCTTTAGAATATCAGTAAATGAATCAGTTGTTGATATATTAACAGCAATTGCAAGACAAAATAATTCTCAAATATTATTTGAAAAAGGTATTGAAGGTACGGAAACATTAAGTATAGAAGATATGCCTCTTGAAGGTGCCTTTGAACTTCTACTTCAAAGAAATAATTTAGAATATAAATGGCAAAAAAATACCATTATTGTTAATTCTATTAAAAATACTAAAATAAAAAAAGAGTTTATAATCCTTAAAAATATTTCAATTGATAAATTAATTATATTGCTTAAAAGATATAATATTTATACAAAAATAAAAAATAAAGTTATTTTTGATAAAGAGATGAATGCTGTATATATTGAAGCAGAAGAGAGTGTAATAAGTGAGTTACAAAAAATACTTATGCGTTTTGAAACTGCTGAAAAACTTTTAAGAGAAACAAGAATAAAAAGAACACAAGAAGATATAGCATTTAAAAGACTTGAAAGAATAAATCATAAACAAATTGCACTTATAAATAAAAAGAAAAAATATGGATTTAAAGCTTATGATGATTGGCAAATGAGTTTAGAAATAATACCTTTAAAATATATAAATGTTACAGCAAAAGAGATGGAATTTCAAGGTGAAAAAATAAAAGTTCCATCTTTAGAGGATACATTAAAAGGATTACTTGGAACTGGTTATGCACCAATTGATTTTGATTCTAGTTCAGCAGATAAAAATTCTACTGTTAGGATGAAATATACTAAGAGTGCAGAAAAATCATATTTAAAAATAGATGCAAGAACAAATTCTGTAATTATAAAAGATTATCCCGATAGAATAGAAGAGATAAAGCAAATTATATTAAAACTTGATATTCCTTCAAAATTAGTAGAGATTGAAGTTACTATAGCTACAGGGACTACTGGATTTACAAATAGACTTGGAGTATCACTTGGGGGAAGTACCAATAGTGCTAATACTATTTATGGAGCAGGGACAAATGAAGGAGCAGCTAATACTATAAATTCAGTAGAAAAAGGTAAAGCAGTATCACTTCTTCAACCAGCTTCTGCTCTTGGATTATCTGCATCAATGCTATTTTCTGGTTCAAAAAATATTATCTCTGCACAATTAAATTTAATGGAAGAAGAGGGAAGTGGAAAAGTCCTTTCAAATCCTAAAATTGTCACTTTAAATAATAGAGAAGCAACAATTATTTCTGGTAATTCTATCAATATACCAGTTGCAACAAATGATAAAATTGGAGTTGAAAAAGTACAAACAGGAATATCAATAAAAGCAACACCTCATATTATAGAAAAAGGTGAAAATGTAAAAGAAGATATTATGCTCGATATTACAATAGAGAGTTCTTCTTTGGGTGATAGTATTGGTGGTAATATAAACACAAATACAAATAAAATAAATACAAACGTAATAATGGTAAATGGTCAAACACTTATACTTGGTGGATTATTTCAATACACTCAAACTAATACAGATGGAGGAATACCTCTTTTAAAAGATATCCCTATGTTAGGATTTTTATTTTCAACTACAAGTAAACTACTAAATAAAAATGAGTTAGTATTTTTTATAACACCTAGAATAATTACATCTGATATGGTTACAAATATGCAATCAAGTAAACAGATGCATTATCAAGATACTTTACAAGAAGGTAAAAAAGAATATTTAAATCAAGTTGCACCTAAAAAAGATGATAAATTAAAAAATAGTCAAAGTGTGGAAAAACGAACTACACAAGAGATATCACATAAACAATATGTAAATAATATATTTGGAATTAATTAGGTGTTAAAGGCAAATGAAACTTTTGGTTTAAATGATAGATATACTATCCTTAGTACACTTGGAAAAGGTGGTATGGGGATAGTATATAAAGCATATGACAATATTTTAAAAGAAAATGTTGCTATTAAAACTTTAAATACAAAATATTCAAACTATACAACTATTAAAAATAGGTTTCTAAATGAGGCTAAAATTTGCCTTACTCTTACTCATCCTAATATTATTAGAATACGAGATATTAGTTTATATGATGATGTATATTTTATGGTTATGGAGTATATTGATGGTGTTGAATTAAAAGATATGATAAATGATATATCTTCTAAAAGTTTGAGTGAAATATATGCCCTTATTAGACCTATTATGGAAGCTTTAGATTATGCTCATAAATTTACTATCCATAGAGATATAAAACCTTCAAATATTATGATAAAAGATAATATTCCTTATCTTATGGATTTTGGGATCTCAAAAGCATTAGATAATAGTGAATTAGATAATGATACAATTGCAGGTGGAATGGGAACTAAAAAATATGTTTCTCCTGAACAAACTTTTAATGCAAATGATGTTGATCATAAAACAGATATATATTCTATGGGAATTTTAATATATGAACTTTTCACAAAAATTTTACCAAAAAATACTGCTATTGCTGATCCTGAAAAATTGTATGTGTATAATGAAAATATTTCACCACTATTAAGTAGTATTGTTCTTAAAATGATAGAACCAAAACCAAATATGAGACCTGATAATTTTAAAAGTGTTATTAATATAATTGATAAAGAGATAAATGGTATTAAAGAAAATAAAAATATCTCTTTAACTAATCCTATTTCAAGTAATAATATAAACTTAGAAGATTTTGTTTATATTAAAGAGGGTAAATTTTTAAGAGGTAGTGGTTTAGAGTCTAAAATACAAACTGAAAAACCAAGAAAATCAATATTTTTAGACCAATTTTATATTAGTAAATATTGCATAACAAATTTACAATACAATAACTATATTTTAGAATCAAATGCTAGTAAACCAAAAGATTTTGATGAAAATTTAAAAAATAAACCAACTCATCCAGTTGTAAATGTTTCTTATATTGATGCCCAAAACTATTGTACTTTTTATAATTTATCACTTCCTAGTGAAGCTCAATGGGAAAAAGCCTCTAAGGGTGAAAAAAATTTACTTTATCCATGGGGAAATGAATTTAAAATTGAGAATTGTAATATTGGTCATATATATAGTGATTCAGTAAGTGTGGATTCTTACATCGATGGTGTAACTAATCATGGTATTTACAATATGGCAGGAAACGTATGGGAATGGTGCCTTGATGATTTTGATGAGCAATTTTATAAAACAAATAATATTACTAACCCAATATGTTATATTTCCAGTGATATTAAAGTTTTAAGAGGTGGGAGTTTTGATTTTGCTATTAATGGTGCTAGAAATTCATTTAGATTTCATGAAAATTATTTAAGCACAAATAATAATATTGGATTTAGAGTTGTTTTTAAAGGAAAATTAAATGAAAATAGTTGATTTTTTTAGTGATAAAGGGCTAGTACGAGAAATAAATGAAGATTCTTATTTAATTGATAAAAAAAATAATTTTGCAATTGTTTCAGATGGAATGGGTGGTCATGAAAAAGGGGATATGGCTAGTTCATTAGTTATAAAAGAGTTTTGTAAAAGTATTAATGAATTTTTACAATGTGATATTTCAAATGATATTATGTTTCAAAGTATGTTATCAAAATATTTAAATAATGCAAATGAAGATATTTCTAATAAATTATTAAGATATTCAAAAGAAAATAATATAAAAGATACAATTGGGGCAACAGTTGCTGGAGTTTATATTGATAAAAGTAACTCTAAAATTGCAATATATCATTTGGGAGATTCAAGAGTTTATAGAATAAGAGATAATAATATTATTCAAATGACTATTGATCATAATAATGATTCCTCAAATAAAAATGTATTAGCAAAGGCTATTGGAAATTTTGAAGTATTTGATTTAGATATTAAAGTTGATGATTATATATGTGGTGATTATTATTTATTATGTACAGATGGTATTAGTAATTTTATTAATGATGAACAAATTCTTGATATTATAACAAACAATACAAAAGATTATTGTGATATAATAAAAAATAATATATATCTAAGTGGTGCAAAAGATAATTTTACACTAGTAATAATAGAGGCAGAATAATGGCATATTTAGTTTATAAAGCTAATAGAGTACAACTAGAACAAAATAGTATTTCAATAGGAAGAAGTAAGTCTAGCGAACTTTTAATAAATGAAAGTACAGTATCTAGAAATCATGCAATAATAAAACAAATAGGTGACAAATACTATATAATTGATTCTGGAAGTTCAAATGGAACTTTTAAGGATGGGAAAAGGGTACATAGCCCAGTATTACTTGAGCATAAAAGTTTAATACAATGTGGAAATGCTCAAATAGTATTTTATGAAGATAAAATAGATGAAGATTCAGATGATACAATGATATCTTTAGATTCAAATTTTATAGTTAATTCTATTGTTGTAATTGCAGATATTAGAGGATATACATCATTTTCTGAGTCTATTCCAATTAGAAAAGTTAGTGAATTTATGGCCCATTGGTTTAAAGATATAAGTAACTGTATAGAAGAGAATAATGGTTATATAGATAGTTTTATTGGTGATTGTGTTTATGCTAGATGGGATGTAACAAATGATAGTAAACTTGTACACAAAATATTAAATACAGTTTTACAAATGAATAAAGTAACAAGAAAATTATCACAAGATATTACAAATGGAGATATTGAATTAGAAATATCTTCAGGTATACATTTAGGAGAAATAATTGTTGGATCTAAAACAAATAATACAGGATTGGGTGATACTGTAAATACAGCATTTAGATTAGAGTCTTTTACAAGAGAATTAGACACAGATATACTTATTTCTAAAGAAGTACATGCATTGTTAAATATTAAAAAGAATATTAATGAAGTTGTATTAAAAGGGAAAAGCTTACCAATGAAAGTTTGTAAAATAAGATTTAATGAAATTGGTACTTTCATATAATCTTAATTATGAAGTTATTTTATTTTAGTAAAGGATTATAATATTTGTTAGTTAAACAAATGTTAATTATAAATATATGAAGTTAGACGATATAAGAAAAGAGAGAGAAAAGTGGCTTAGTTGGAAAAATATTAAACCAATGAGGGATGTACTTGAAGCAGTAAAAGAGATAACAATACCTAATGATGTAGAGATAAAACTTACTGATTGGTTAACAATTGGAGATGAGAATACATTAGATAAAAATCAAATTAAAATTATAGAAGAATCAGCAAAAAAATTGATACCTTGGAGAAAAGGTCCTTTTGATTTTTGTGGTATGAAACTTGATAGTGAGTGGCAATCAAATTTAAAATACAATCTTCTAAGACCACATTTTAACTTAGAAAATAAATGCGTTGCGGATGTTGGATGTAATAATGGATATTATATGTTTAGAATGCTTGAGGATAAACCTAAAAAACTTGTAGGTTTTGATCCTTCTGCTATATTTAAAACACAATTTGATTTTATTAATCATTTTATGAAAAGTGATATTGAGTATGAGCTTTTAGGTGTTGAACATCTTGAGTATTATGAAACTAAGTTTGATATGATATTTATGTTGGGTGTTCTTTATCATAGAAGTGATCCAATTGCATCTTTAAAATCTTTAAATCGTGCTTTAAATAAAAATGGTGAAATTATAGTAGACTCATTTATGATTGATGGAGAAGAAGAAGTTTGTCTTGTACCAAAAGATAGATATGCAATGATTCCAAATATTTATTTTATACCTACAGTTAATTGTTTTAAAAACTGGCTAAGTCGTGCAGGATTTGTGGATATTGAAGTTATAGAAATAACAACAACTGATGATAAAGAGCAAAGAGTTACTCCTTGGACATTTGGTATGAGTTTAGATGATTTTAGAGATCCTAATGATCCTACAAGAACAATTGAAGGATATCCTGCTCCCAAGAGAGTTTATTTAAAAGCTAAACGAAAATAAATTATATATAAAATAAAATGAATATAATTTATTCATTTTATAAGCATAAAAAAAGGGTTGATAAGAAACTATCAACCCTTTTTTAAAGTACTAAAAATACTATTTCATATTTTTAAGTGCTTCTCTATAACCAATCTCGTAAGCTTGTTTATTGATTTCATGTACTTTTGCAGGAACTTTTGAAAGCATTACCTCTCTTAAAAGGTCTTTATCAACAGCATCCATGAAACAGTTAGCAGCACCAAGTGCGATAACTGATTGTGTAATTACATTTCCTACTTCTTCTTTAGCAAGTGTAATAATTTCGATTTCAACAATGTTCCATTTTTTTCTATCTTCTTCAGTTGGAGTAACTAAGTTTGGTTCAATAACAATTGTACCACCATCAGAAACACCATCTTTAAATGAGTTATAACTTACTTGAGCAACAGAAAGCATAAAGTCAATATCACCTTCTTTTGCATATGGGTAAAAAATCTCTTCATCATCAAGAGTGATATCAACAACAGTTGGTCCACCTCTTACTTGTGAAGTATATGTAGCCGTTTTAAGTCCATGCCCACCAGCTTTAATTTTTGCAGCTGCAAAAATCTCACCAGCAAGAAGAACACCTTGTCCACCAACTCCTGTAAATCTCATTAGTTTTCTAGCCATAATGTTTCCTTATATCTTTTTCTCAAAGTCATCTTGAGTAATTTTTGCTCTTTTACCTTGGTGTACTGCTTTAATATCTTCATACATATCACAGTACTCTCTTACTTTAGTATCTTGTTTTAATACACCTGTAGGGAACATATTTAATTGCTCTTCAGGAGTTAATTTATCATATTTAGATTTAGAAGTAGTAATAGAATCAATCCAGTTAAGGTTATCCATAGCTGAAACCATTTTATTTTTTCTACCTAAGTTAATATGACAGTTAGACATAATATCAAAGAATGCAAAACCTCTATGCTCAAAACCTTTAACTAAAAGTCTTTCTAGTTTTTTAGGATCAAGCATAGTTTCTCTACCTACAAATGAAGCTCCTGCAGCAATTGCTAATTTACAAGCATCAAAAGTTGGATCAATATTACCAGCTTTTTGAGAAACTGTCCACATACCTTGTGGAGTTGTTGGTGAAGTTTGAGAGTTAGTTAAACCATAGATAAAGTTATTTATCATGATAAAGTTAATATCAATATTTCTTCTACAAGCATGAATTGTATGATTTCCACCAATTGCAAGGGCATCACCATCACCAGCAACACAAATTACATGTTTATCCGGATTAGCTAGTTTTACACCTGTTGCATAAGCAACAGTTCTTCCGTGTGTTGTATGGATAGTATTAAAGTCAACATAAGAAGAAAATCTTCCAGAACATCCAATACCAGATATAACACAAACGTTATCTTGAGACCAACCCATTTTTTCGATTGCTCTAATTGTAGCTTTAAGAATTACTCCATCACCACATCCCCAACACCAAAGTGTTGGCATCTTTTCTAATCTTAAGTATTTATCGTAATTAAATGCCATCTTAGAATACCTCCTTAACTTTTTCTACAATTTCATGTGGAGAGATTGCTCTACCATTTACTTTGTATAATCCTTCAATCGAACCAATTCGTCCAGACACTCTTTCTACTTCAGCTGTATATTGAGCAATATTTAACTCAACACAAATTACATTTTTAATTTTATCAGTAAAATATTTAATTCTTTCAGCAGGTGATGGCCATAAAGTAATTGGTCTAAATAAACCAGCTTTAATACCTTCTTTTCTTAAATCTTTAATAGCTTCTTTAGCTGCTAAAGATACAGAACCATATGCTATAATTAGTACATCATTTTCTTCTAAATCATCACACATAAATTCTTCATTTAATTCTAATTCATCTCTATGCATTTCTACTTTGTCTTCTAATCGTTGGATTAATTTTCTACAAGTGTTAATTTCTTCAGTTGGGAAACCATTCTTATCATGGTGTAAACCAGTAAAGTGATATCTGTAACCTTCAAACATTTTATTTAATACGGCAGGTTCAGTTGGTCCACATTCATATGGGAAATACTCTTCAGCAGGTCCATCAAATTGTTTTCTTAATACTATTCCAGCTTTAACTTCTTCAAGTGTAGGAAGCATTGCTTTACCATGCATATGACCTAAAGTTTCATCAGTAAGTACAATTACAGGTTGCATAAATCTATCAGCAAGGTTAAACGCTCTTACAACTTCTGTATAACATTCAGCTAAATTACCAGCACATAATGTGATTGATTTATAATCACCATGAGAAGGGTTTTTAGCTTGAAGCACATCACCTTGAGATACTCTTGTTGGAAGACCAGTTGATGGTCCCCCTCTCATAACATTTACAAGTACTAAAGGAACTTCTGCCATTTGTGCAAGACCTAAGTTCTCTGCCTTTAAAGATACACCAGGACCTGATGTAGCTGTTAAAGCTCTAACACCAGTCATTGATGCACCAATAACACAACAAATTCCTGCTATTTCATCTTCCATTTGTATAGATGCTCCACCTTGTGCTGGTAAAAGATCTGAGATAACGTGCATTACTTCACTTGATGGAGTTAGTGGATATCCACCAAAAAACTCACATCCAGCGTCAACTGCTGCAATAGCAGATAGCTCATTACCAGTTGATATTATTTCTCTAGTTGCCATTCATATTCTCCTTAGTTACCGTAATTTACTGGTAATCTATAATTATTTTCTACAATTGCTACTTGTCTAGCTTTTGCTTCATCTGTAAGTTTTGCAAACTTATATCCATCTGCTTTTTTATCTGCAACAAATATTGCAAAATCTGGACAGTTTAATTCACAGTCATTACAACCAATACATGCTTCTGGGTGCTCGATACTTATCATAGCTCCAAGAGTTGATGTTGGTTCTTGTTTCATAGAAAGTACACCAGATGGACATACTGATACACAAATATCACAAGCTTTACATCTTGCTGTGTCAACCCATACTGGAGTATTTTCAGGTGCTTTCATTAAAGACATATTTTCCCCTTCATTATTCAATTATTTTAAATAGAATATATGTTTCTCATACATTACTAATTACATAGTATCGAATAATCTGTAATAGAAATTTTAATGCCTAATAGGAATTTTTACTATTATACAATGTGTTACATTTTGAAGCAAAAATTTGCTACTTTTTTGCTATACTTTTATATGGATTATTTATATATGTTATTAAGTGCCTTTATATCAGCTACTTTGATTCCTTTAGGTAGTGAAGCGCTACTTATTTATAATATTGATCATGGATTAAATATCTATTATTTACTACTATATGCTACAATTGGTAATAGTTTAGGTTCTTTATTAAACTATTATATGGGGTATAAGGGTGAAAGTTATTTAGAAAAGAAAAATTATATTTCTGCGCATAAGATTAGTAAGTATAAATTTTATTTTGATAAATATGGAGTAGTTACTCTTTTATTTTCTTGGCTTCCTATTGTTGGAGACCCAATTACCATGGTAGCAGGGGTATTGAAGTATAATATTAGAAAATTTATACTTATTGTTGTTTTTGCAAAATTTATAAGATATTTATTTTTAGCTTTTGGATATTATTATTTTATATAATAGTTTTAAAAAGATATTTTAACCTTCTTACAAAGTGTATATCCTATACCTGTTACAATTTGAATACTATCTTTTGGGAGTTTTTTTCTTAATCTTTTAATAAGTGCTCTAATATTATCCATATTAGTATCTTCCCCTTCCCAAACATATTCATCAATTTCACTATAATCTACAACTCTATTTACGTTTTTTGCGAATAGTTCAAGAAATAAGATCTCTTTTTTTGCTAAAACAACTTTTGTCTTTTTATTATATAATATATGTTCTATAAAATTATATTTTATATCTTTATCAAATACAATATACTTATCTTCTATTTGACATAAGTCTTTGATTTTATGTACTAATTCATACATAAAAAATGGTTTCTTTAAATAATCATTACACCCTTTTTCATAAGATAGTTGAATTTTTTCCAATTCATGATTTGAAGATATTATAATTACAGGTATATCTTTATGATTTTGTCTTACATATTTTAATATTTCAATTCCATCAATTGATGGTACATTTATGTCTAAAATAAAACATGAATAGCCATTATTTATCACATTTAATACATCATTGCCATCACAATATGTATCTACTTTATATGATTCTTTTTCTAAAGTTTTTTTCATTATGGTACATAATGCTTCATTGTCTTCTAATATTAAAAGTTTCATAATATCACCTTTTATTTTGTCTAAATTTTATTCTAAAAGATGAACCATCTTTTGTATACTTATATCTTATTTTTCCATCCATCTTATCTTCAATAATTAGTTTTGTCATATATAATCCTATTCCATTTCCATCATCTTTAGTTGAAAAGTATTGTAAAAATATTTTATCTTGCATTTGAGTAGGAATCCCCTCTCCATTGTCAATAATATCTATACAAATATGATTTGATTTACCATGTATATATATATTTATATGTCTATCATCGCTTTTATTTTTTAGTAAAGCATCTTTTGCATTATTTATTATATTTAAAATAGCTTGCATTAACTCATTTTCATAACCATATATTTGTAAATTAGTATTCTCTTTTATTTTTATATCAATATTTATATAATTGTATTTCATAGTATGTTTAACTATATTTAGCAATGACTTAATAGTATGATCAATATTAAATAGTGTTTTTTCTTTTGATGGTATTATAAAATCTTGAAAGTCATTTATTGTTGTAGTCATATATTGAACTTGTAACATAATATTATTTATATGATAAGAATCTTCTTCTTTACCACTATTTTCTTGAGAATAAAATAGATCTTGTGCTAAGGCAGTGATTACTACAAGTGGAGATTTCCATTGGTGGGCAATTGAAGAAAAAATTTCCCCAATTTCTGCAAGTTTTGATTGTTGTACCATATATTGAGTTTGTTTTAATCTTTCATTCTCTAGTTTTTTTTCTTTTGTTATATCTGTAAAAATCGTAACACTCGCATTTTTATTAGAGTTTGAGTCAATATAAGGTGTTGTATTTATATAATAAATCTTTTTTTCATTTGAAGAGTTTTTAAAAATAAATTGTGAATTTTTGTTATTTATATTACTATTTTGCATTATTGAAAGTATTTTACTTATATTTATATTTTTATCTTTAAAATCATCGAGTTTATTGTTGTGTATTAAATAATAAGGAATACCAATTAATTCACAAAATTTCTGATTTGCATCTAAAATATTATGATTTGCATCTAGCCAAAAAATAGGGTTGTTAATAGAATTTAATAAAACCTTATCAAACTCAATTCTTTGTCTTAGTTGTTTTGCTGTTTTTAGTTTTGAATAGAGTAAAAAGATTAGTATGGTAATAGTTATTATTAAAATAGGGGAGAGTAAAAATACAGCATTAATTAACTTTCTATATTTATCAAAAAAACTAACTGGGGCATTGACTAATATAAATTTATTAATCTCTTTAGGAATTGTTAATTTATATTTATTTAGAACAAGATTATCAAATATATATGAAAACTCTTTATTTACTTGAATCTTATTTTCTTTAGATTTATTATATAAAATATCAATAGCTTTCTTTGCAGTTTGTTTTCCAAGTTTTTCAATTGAAATTACCTTACCACCAAAAACTCCATATTGTATAAACAAATCATCAGTTACAAAAATAGGTAGATTAAATTTATTTATAGCTTCTAGTACTTCATTTGTTTTATAAAAAATCCCATTTGCTTCATTTGAATATCTTACAAACAATATAGCTTCATTTTCTCTTTTATTTTTAAACAAATCTATTAATTCATCAAGTGTTTCATCTCTTATATATTCAACTTGTATATTAGTAGATATTTTTTTTATTGCTTTTATTATAAATGGACTTGAATCATTTCCATTTTGGCTTCTATCATTTAAAATATAAAGTTTTTTGATATTAGGGATAGTTTTAATAATTAGATTTATATTATCATTGATTGGTAATTGTTGGATAATTCCATATATTTTTTCTTCTAAGCCATATATTTTTGCTAACTCTTTTGAAAATTGCTCAACACCTGTAAACAGTATTTTAGAACCTAAAAAAATTTTTGAATAATTTTTAACAGCAAACTTATAGGCAAATCTATCAATTGTAATAATTAGATCATATTTTCTATTTTTTAATTGTAGAGAATATAAATCACTTAATTTTTTGATATAATCTCTTGAATATATCTGCTTTGCATCCATATACTGAATATCAATATTTATCTCTTTATTTAAGTAAAACTTTGTTTCAATATTTTTAATAATAGTATCACTAACTTCAAAACCTTTATGGTATGAATTTAATATTAATACATTTTTATTGTTTATCGCAAAAGTATTAGTTAGAAAAAGTATAAATAGAAGTGAAAGTAAACGCATATTAAACCTTAACTTGATAGTATTATAAATAAACAAAAACTTGTATTATGTAATTATAATTAATTATTTTAAAATATACAATATATATATGAAATAAAAATGAACTTTGGAGAAACTATGAAAAAACTATTGTATTTATCTATTTGTACTTCTCTTTTAAATGGACAATTTATAACTATAGGAACAGGTGGAGTAACTGGTACATATTATTTAGCTGGAAAACAAATATGTAAGCAGGTTAATAAACAAAAAAATAAAACTTCTTTAAGATGTTCAGTTGAAGCAACTAATGGTTCTATTAATAATATCAAAAGTATTAAAAATAACGAATTAGATTTTGGAATTGTTCAAAGTGATGTAGTTTATCATGCTTTTAATGGCATATCAAAATATCAAAATAATAAAATAAAAAATATTAGATCTATTATGGCAATATATCCGGAACTTTTTACGCTAGTAACAAGAAAAGATGCAAATATTGATTCATATAAAGATCTTAAAGATAAAAGGATAAATATAGGTAATTCAGGTTCAGGAAATGAATCAACAGCCTTAGCAATGTTTAAGGCAGTTGATTTTAATCTTAGTGATCTAAAACTTGCAAGTAAACTATCATCTGTTGAGATGCCTGATGCTTTAATCGATAATAAAATAGATGGTTACTTTTATATGGTTGGTCATCCTACTCAAAATATTTTAGATGCATCAAGATATACAAATGTAAAACTTGTAGAATTAAAAGGTGAAAAAATCAAAAAACTTATAGATTCTAATCCTTACTTTACTCATGAATATATCAAAGGTGGATTATATAAAAATAATCCAAATAATATTGAAACTTTTGGGGTAAAAGCAGTTTTAATAGCAAATACAAATGTAGATTCTAAAACAGTATATAATTTAATAAAAGCAGTATTTGATAATTTTGAAGAGTTTAAAAAATCACATCAAGCATATTCTAATATAACAAAAGAATCATTACTTGATGGATTAAGTGCTCCTTTACATGAAGGTGCAAAGAAATATTATAACGAGATTGGCTTACTAAAATAATTTATTTTACACTCTCGCATAAGATTCAACTTATGCTTGTTGTAGTTGTTCTTTATTTCGCATTTTAATTTGTCTTGCTGCCAATAAGAACATAATTAAAAATGCAGGTATTAAAACTAATTGTTTTGGTAATCTATCAGTTTTAACTCTAACAGATTCAATAATCCAGCCACTATCAACTCCAGCATTTTTAATAGCTTCTACTTGCTTATTATTTCCAGGTAATATCATAGCAACTTCCATAGGTCCAAATAAATTATCAAGTCTTAGACCTGTTTCATCAATTCTCTCTTTTCCTGTTTTTCCTTCTTCTAAAGGTAATTCAAATGTATATTTACGTTGAACACCTTCAAGTGTTTCCCCACTAACTACAAATTGAAGTCTATCACCTTTTTTCATATCATCAGCTATTTTAAATATTTCACTTCCTGCAATATTTTCATAAGGTGCTTGTACTTTATCCCAAATATATCCTGGTCTAAATATTACAAATGTAAGAGCAAGAAGTAAAACTGTTTCCCACCATTTGTTTTTAATAAACCAGAATCCTTGAGTAGCAGCTGCAAAAAGCAACATCCCAACAATTGCTGAAATAACAACGGATACAAAATCAAAAGTATTATCAATACCAATCATTAGTAATTGAGTATTAAAAATAAACATAAATGGTAAAAGAGCAGTTCTTATATCGTATGTAAATCCTTGAATACCTGTTTTTATTGGATCCCCTTTTGATATGGCGGCCGCAGCAAAGGCGGCTAAACCAACGGGTGGGGTGTCATCTGCTAAAATACCAAAGTAAAATACAAATAAATGTGCAGCAATAAGTGGAATTGCAATATCACTTGCAGCCCCTAGGCTTACAATTACAGGAGCCATAAGAGAAGATACAACAATATAATTTGCAGTTGTTGGTAATCCCATTCCTAAAATAAGTGAAATTAATGCAGTTAACATAAGAACTACAAATATATTTCCACCACTTACATCTTCGACAAGCCCAATAATAACTTGTCCAATTCCTGTAAGTGTAACAGTTCCAACAATAAGACCAGCAACGGCAGTTGCAACTCCAATACCTATCATATTTTTAGCACCATTAATAAGTCCAGTTTCTAAATCTTGGAAACCTTCTTTTACTCTTGATAAAACATTTGTTTTTCCTCTAAACATATCCATAAGAGGTTTTTGAGTTATAACAATAAATATCATAAATATAGATGCCCAAAAAGCAGATAAATCTGGACTGAGTCTTTCAACAGTAAGTAACCATACAAGTACAACAATAGGTAGTAAATAATGTAATCCAGCTTTTACAGTTGATCCAACAGCAGGTAAGTCTTCAATATCATCTTCTGGTAAATCATCTACTTTAGAAGATAAATATAATAAAACAAAATATGATAATACAATTAATGCTAAAATAGCTTCAAAAGTATATACACCTGAGATATTTTTAATAAAATCAATAATTGGTCCAAGTACAAATGATAAGAAACTTAAAATAATTACAACACTAAGTATTCCAATCATTTTTCCTCTTCTATCCATTTTATCTGCATCTTTTTTTGTCATACCTTGCATATTCATTTTAAGAGCTTCAAGATGTACAATATATACTAAAGCGATATAAGAAATAACAGCAGGTAAAAATGCATGTTTAATAATTTCAACAAATGGAATACCAACATATTCAACCATTAAGAATGCAGCTGCACCCATAATTGGTGGGGTTAATTGACCATTTGTGGAAGATGCAACTTCAATTGCTCCTGCTTTTTCAGCAGAAAAACCAACTTTTTTCATCAACGGAATAGTAAAAGTACCAGTTGTAACAACATTTGCAATTGAAGATCCTGAAATCATACCAGTCATGGCAGAAGATACAACAGCAGCTTTTGCGGGACCTCCTTTAAAGTGACCCATTAGGGAAAATGCAACTCGTATAAAGTAATTACCAGCACCAGCTTGTTCAAGTAATGCACCAAATAATACAAATAAGAACACCATAGTGGCACTTACACCAATAGCAATACCAAAGGCACCTTCAGTTGTAATCCACATATGTGAAACAATTTTATTAATAGAAGATCCACCATAATCACCAGCACCAAAATATGCATAAGTTAAGGCTAAAATCGCAACAATTGTAAGGGGAGGACCAAGTGATCTTCTTGTTGCTTCAAGTAAAAGTACAATACCAATAATAGCAAATGTTAAATCTAATGTATTAGGTACTCCTAATCTCATCTCAAATGCTTCACTATCCCATACTTGCATATAGATTAGATATCCAGCACTCATCATTAGTAAGATTCCCATAATCCAATCAGTAATTGGAATATATTCTCTTGGACTTCTTTTAAATGGTAAGTATGATAAATATGATAAGAAACCTGCAAAAATTAAATGTATTCTTTTTACAACATCTGCATTCATCCATGGTGTAAATTCTAGTACCAAGGGAGATGAAACATATAGTTGAAATATTGACCATGTTAATGCTAAATATAATAAAAATTTAGCAAGAACTGGGCTTGATGGAGCTCGTCCACCAGATTCAGCTTCAAGAACTAAATCTTTGGCTGATTGTTCTTCTTTACTCATAAGTAATCCTTTTTGTAATATTAATTGTTAAGTAGGTGTAAAAAGTATTTTAAAATACATACCTACTTAAAAATTATTATTTTTAAATAAAAAAAGAGAGCTTTTAGCTCTCTTTTTTAAAGTTATTATAAAAGACCAGCTTCTTTATAATATTTAATTGCACCTCTATGAAGTGGAGCAGAATTTCCATTATGAACCATATCTTCTTTAGTTAAGTTTCTAAATGCAGGGTGAAGTTTTTTAAATGTTTCAAAGTTTTCAAATACAGATTTTACAACTGTATAAATAACTTTTTCACTTACTTTAGATGAAGTTACAAATGTTGCAGCAACACCAAATGTTTTTGTATCTTGAGGGTTACCTTTATACATTCCACCTGGAACTGTTGTATATTTATAGTAATCGTTTTCTTTTACAATTTTATCAATTGTAGAATCTGCTACAGTTACTAATTTACTATCACATGTAGTAGTTGCTTCTTTAATAGCTCCTGATGGATGTCCTACAACATAAACCATTGCGTCAATTTTGTTATCACAAAGTGCTTTACTTTGCTCACTTGCTTTTAATTCAGATGCTAATTTAAAGTCAGATTTACTCCAACCTTTTGCATCCATAACTACTTCCATAGTTCCTCTTTGTCCAGAACCTGGATTTCCAATATTTACTCTTTTACCTTTTAAGTCATTAAAAGTTTTGATCCCACTGTCAGCACGTGCAACAACTGTAAATGGCTCACCATGAATAGAGAAAATTGCTCTTAGTTCTTTAAATGGTCCTTGGCTTTTAAATTTACTTGTACCATTATATGCATGATATTGCCAATCAGATTGAGCAACACCCATCTCTAATTCACCAGCTTTAATAGTATTGATATTATAAACAGATCCACCAGTTGATTCAACTGAACATCTAACACCATGAACTTTTTTATTTTTATTTACAAGTCTACAAATTGATCCACCAGTTGGATAATAAACACCTGTAACTCCACCTGTTCCAATTGTAACATATTCTGTTGCCAATGCTGGTACACTTAATGCACCAATAAGTGCCATACTTCCTATAGTTTTCTTTATCATAATAACTCCTTTTATTGTTATATTTTATTTATATATATTATTTTCATAAATAAGATGAAAATATATAATTACAATATCCTAATAAATAAAAATGAACTGATTATGACTTTATTTTAAATTTATGACTTTTTTAACTTATATAATAAAATATTATACTAAAGGTAACACTAAAATGTTTATATGTAAGATGAATTGGTAAAATGAAGATATAAAAAAAGGTTAGACAAAAATGCCTAACCTTTTTTATGAGTAGTTGTAAAGATTAACCTAATAATTCTTTAACAGCTTTTCCAATATCAGCAGGAGAAATAACAACTTTAACGCCAGCAGCTTCTAATGCTTCCATTTTTTCTTTAGCAGTTCCAGCAGATCCACTTACAATTGCTCCAGCATGACCCATAGTTTTACCTTTAGGTGCTGTTTGACCAGCAATAAATGCAACAACTGGTTTAGTGATTTGTTCTTTGATTAGTTTAGCAGCTTGAATTTCAAGATCTCCACCAATTTCACCAATCATAACAATACATTTTGTTTCTGGATCAGCTTCAAACATTGGTAAAATTTGGTTATATGATAATCCAATGATTGGATCTCCACCAATACCAACAGCAGTAGTGATTCCATAACCTTCATTACATACTTGGTTTGCACCTTCATATGTTAATGTACCTGATTTAGAAATAAGTCCAACATTTCCTTTTTTGAAAATTGAACCTGGCATAATACCAATTTTACATTCTTCAGCAGTAATAACACCTGGACAGTTTGGCCCAATTGTCATCATACCATGTTTATTTGCATGTGCTTTAGCAGCTTGCATATCTTTAACAGGAGCACCTTCAGTAATAATAACTGCAAGTTCTATACCTGCTTCAGCTGCTTCCATAACTGCATCACCAACAAAAGCAGGTGGTACAAAAATCATAGATACAGTTGCTCCAGTTGATGCTACAGCTTGGGATACTGTATTAAATACAGGTTGACCTAAATGTGTTTGTCCACCTTTATTTGGTGTAACTCCACCAACGATATTTGTTCCGTAAGCTATACATTGTTCAGCGTGAAAAGTTCCCTCTTTACCTGTAAAACCTTGAACGATTACTTTACTATCTTTATTTACTAAAATTGACATCTGTTATTTTCCTTTAAACTCTGCTGCTGCTTTTACAGCTTTTGCTGCACCATCACCTAAATCATCTCCAACAATTAAGTTAGAGATGTTTGCGTTTTTAAGAATTTCTGCAGCTTCAGGTGCATTTGTTCCGTCAAGTCTAACAATAACAGGTACATTAACATCTGTTATTTTTGTAGCTTCAATAATACCGTTTGCAATTCTATCACATCTTACAATTCCACCAAAGATATTTACAAAAATAGCTTTAACATTTGGATTTTTAAGGATGATTTCAAAACCTTTTGCAACAGTTTCAGCATTTGCACTTCCACCAACATCAAGGAAGTTTGCAGGTGTTCCACCCATATGATTAATTGTATCCATAGTACCCATAGCTAAGCCAGCACCATTTACCATACAACCAATTTCACCATCAAGTGCTACATAAGAAAGTCCATAATGAGAAGCTTCGATTTCATCTTCATCTTCTTCACTTAAATCTCTCATAGCTGCAATTTCTGGCTGTCTACCTAATGCAGAGTTATCGAATCCCATTTTACCATCAAGTGCTAAAAATTCTCCAGAACCTGTTCTGATTAGAGGATTGATTTCAATCATTTCTGCATCATTTTCCATATATAATTTAAATAGTTTTTGTGCAAATGAGATAATGTTTTTTTGCTCACCTTTATCAGTGATACCTAGTCCAAATGCTAATTGTCTACCATGAAAACCTTGGAAACCAATTGCCGGATCAACTGGAATTGTTACAATTTTTTCAGGTGTATTTTCAGCTACATCTTCAATATTCATTCCACCTTCAGTAGAAGCCATTATTAAAGGCATTTCTAATTTTCTATCTAAAACTACAGATAAATATAATTCATCTTTGATATCAGCACCATCTTCAATATAAAGCTTTTGTACTAATTTACCTTCAGCAGTAGTTTGGTGAGTAACTAAAGTCATACCAAGAATTTCATTTGATAATTCTTCTACTTCTTCTAGTGATTTAGCTAATTTAACTCCACCACCAAGTCCTCTTCCACCTGCGTGAATTTGTGCTTTAACAACCCATACTGGACCACCTAAAGTTTCTGCAGCTGTAATTGCATCTTTAACACTTTCAACCATTATACCTTTTGGTGTTGGTACATCATATTTTGCAAAAATTTGCTTTGCTTGATATTCATGAATATTCATATATGTTTCCTTTTATATTTAGAATTTAATATATTATATCTAGTTAGTTTTGTAGTTATTTTAACATAGCAGTAATATTGGTCTATTTATAATTAACCGTTACAAAATGTATCATACTTAATAGTTGGTTTTGAATTAATATTTATAATAAATCTCATTTAGATATTTTATAACATCATTTTGTTCTTGGGGAAACCAACCAATTTCAAAAAATGTATCACATGAGGTTACCCATGTTTTTAAATTAGCAATATTTTTAGATTTCTTTTTTTTAGCATCATATTGATTGTCTTGATTATGACATTTTTGGCAATCTGCATCAAGATATAGTTCTTGACCATTTGTAGCTTGACTGCTTAGTTGAGCTGCATTTAGATTTAATGAGATAATCAAAATTGAAAATATTGATATATTTATAAGTTTTTTCATAAAGAATCCTTTATTAAAATTCTATATGATTAATATTAATTTATAATTAAAGATTATAATTGATTATAAAAAAAGGGAAAAGATCATCAACCTTTTCCCTTTTGAAGTAAAATAAATAACTTTATTTTACTTCATAATTCGTACTTCATAAAGTAAGGTTCACTTACTTTACTTCGTACTCTTCTCTACCCATTTGGTATAAATCGTTACCAAAAGTATCATTTATAACAGTTACTGGGAAATCTTTAACAGTAAGTTTTCTAACAGCTTCAGGACCAAGTTCAGGGTAAGCAATAACTTCAGCTGCTGTTATTTTTTTACCTAAAAGTGCTCCAGCACCTCCAGTTGCTCCAAAATAAATTCCACCATATTCTTTACAAGCATCTTTTACTTCTTGGCTTCTTTTACCTTTTCCTATCATCCCTTTGCTACCATTTTTAAGCATTGTAGGAGAAAATGAATCCATTCTATAAGATGTAGTTGGTCCTGCACTCCCTATAGGCTCACCTGGTTTTGGAGGTGTTGGTCCTACAAAGTATATAATACTACCTTCTAAATCAAAAGGTAGTTCTTCACCTGCTGCTATTAAATCAGTAAGTTTTTTATGTGCTGCATCACGAGCTGTAAAAATAGTACCATTTAAAAATACAATATCTCCAGCTTTTAATTGTCTTGTGTCTTCTTCAGTTATCGGTGTTGTGAAAGTATATTCAGCCAATTTTTATCCTTTAAAAATTATTATATTGTTATATGAGCGTGTCTTGAACTATGACACTGAACATTTACAGAAACAGGTAATGATGCAATATGACAAGGATTTGCTTCAATATGAACTGCAAGAACTGTTTCAGTTCCACCCATACCCATAGCTCCAATTCCAAGTTTATTTAACTCATCTTTAATCTCAGCTTCCATTTGGGCCATTTCAGGATCTTCATTTACACTTCCAATTGTTCTAAAAAGTGCATGTTTTGAAGATATTCCAGCTTTTTCAAATGTTCCACCAATACCAACTCCAACAGTTAAAGGAGGACATGGATTTCCACCTGCATCACTAATTACAGATTTTACATATTCAATAATTCCAGCTTTTCCAGCAGCTGGAGGGAAAACTGTAGCTCTAGATACATTTTCACTTCCTCCACCTTTTGCAGCATATTCAACTTCAATTTTATCACCAGCAACTATATCAAAGTGAATAATTGCAGGTAAGTTATAACCAACTTTATCTTTTAAGTTAGCTCTAGAAAATGGTTCACAAGTACTAGCTCTAAGGTATGCTGCTTGGTATCCAGCTTCTGTTCCTTCATTTATAGCATCTCTTAAAAGTCCACCAATAATTTTACAGTCAGCTCCAACATTTACAAAAAATACTGCAAGTCCAGTATCTTGACATAAAGGTCTTTTTTCATCTTTTGCAATATCTGCATTTGTAAGAAGTTGAGCTAAAACTTCTTTTGCTACTGGTGATTTTTCATTGTCATGTGCATCTTTTATTGCTTTATATGCATCATCTGGTAAAACTGTACCACAATGTACTATTACATTTTTTATTGCTGTTACTACATCAGCATATTGTATTTCTCTCATTTACGCTCCAAATTTTTTAAATATCATAGAGTCTATCATTTAAATATTTAAGTATCAATAAAAATTAGTTATAATCCCATACAATTAAAATAAAGGTTTAAAATTGAGTTATTTTGAAATATTTGTTCTTGGATGGAATCTAAACGGTTTTGTATTTTTTGTAAATTTGTTTGTAGCATTTTTAACAGTTAAATCAAACGATCCTATTTCTTTGCATAAACAAAGTGAAGTATTAAAAGAGTTAAAAGAAGAGTTTGATGAACTATATCCAAATAGAAAATATGAGGTTATGATAAGTTATATACTTCCATTTACTGCATTTTTTAGGACAGGTTATAGATTTTTAGAGATGGCTATGTTTTTTAAAGCAAATGCAGGAACTAAGATGTTCGATTTTATGGTGTATAAATATACACAAGATATAAATAGATTAAAAAGGTAAGAATCCTTTTTAATCTTCTTTTATAATTTTACTTGCAATATCTTGTGAGTTTTTTAAGAAAAAATAATGATCAGCATCATAAGAATAAAACTTACTATTTTTTATAAGCTCATGCATGATCTCTCCACTTTTTAAAGTAGTTGCTGTATCTGTTTGTCCCCAAAAAAGTAATGCTTTACTAGTATATTTTTCAAACTCATTTGAAAAATCCTCATCAACAACATTTTTAAAAGTCTCATACATATTTTCACTCATCATATTTACATCGTTGCTTCTTAAAAGTTTAGTAACTTTTCCTAGTCCACATTTATTAAATATTTTTGCCATACGAATAGTAAGAAGTGTTTTTGCAGATTTATCTTCAATAATTCCTGCACTACTTAAAAGAACTAATAATTTTGGATTTAGTAAAGTTGAAACTTTTCCTCCAAAACTATGTCCAGCTATTATTGAACTTTTTATATCTATTTTAATAGTATCTAAAAATATTTTTAAAATACTTGCATAATCTTTTGAACCTAAAATATAATTATTATTACTTTTACCAAATCCAGGCATATCTATATAAATATGTTTATAATCTTTTAGTGTAGAAGCAAAGCCTTGCTTCATAATCTCTTTGTTGCTTCCCCAACCATGTAAAAAAACTATTGCTTTTGTTTTAGATGGATTAACAATTTCATAAGCAATATCAAAAGATTTATCTTCCCAAAGTATAGATTTAATCGCCATTTACACTAAACCTACCTTTACTTTTACATATAGGAGCTAAAGGACACTCATCACAAGATGGATTTACAGCTTTACAAACATATCTTCCAAAAAGTACCATTGCTTGATGAAATATGTGTAAGTCTTCTTTTAGTTTTTTTACAAGTTGCTCTTCTATTTGTTCAACAGTTTTTCCACTTGCAAGTCCTAGTCTATGTGCTACTCTAAATACATGAGTATCAACAGCCATTAAATTTGCCCCATTGGCTTCTATCATAAATACTTTTGCAGTTTTATTTCCTACACCTGCAAGTTTCATAAGCTCTTTTATATCATGTGGAATTATTCCAGCATGATCTTGTTCTACACTTAAAGCCATTTTGATAATATTTTTTGCTTTATTATTAAAAAAACTACAAGTATTTAAAAGCTCTTTTACATCTTCTAAGTTTGCCATACTTAAACTAGCAGTATCGGGGAACTTTTTAAATAGTGCAGGGGAG
>Ga0256826_1000307_pt1 | contig 28706 bp, 27 predicted proteins | sample CV79metaG_FD_185975 | JGI IMG/M metagenome (GOLD analysis project Ga0256826, IMG submission 185975) | Hydrothermal vent microbial communities from East Pacific Rise, Pacific Ocean - CV79 | ecosystem: Environmental > Aquatic > Marine > Hydrothermal vents | place: Pacific Ocean: East Pacific Rise...
TACATCACCACTTTTGAATTCGTCTCTAGTAGAATCAGCTGCACTACCACAACCAACAAGCATCATGAGTAATACTAACAGTATTGCTAAAGTGATTTTATTCATTATTATCCTTGGTGCATCTAACTGTTATTTAATAATTTAATTATAATTATAACTAATTACACTTTAGAAAAAATCAAAACAACAAACAACTTTATCTCACGCTAGCAGGCATTACATCTCCTTGTATTTTTGTAATACAGTAGTACAACATACATATAACAGCCCGAATTTAAATCTGAAGTGTGGTTATAGGGGTTAGCCGGAGACATAGCTTAACCTAAATTGCCGCTTCTGTCTCTTGCATAAGTAATAATAGACCCCTTATCTTTTATCCTATGAAGTGTTTTTTAGTGAAATGAGTAGAAAGTTAGCTTAGGTGGAAATTGCACTTGATATTTGAATTGGCGTACTAATACTTAAATGAAGGTCAAAAAAAATTAAATTAAAAATAGTTAGTTTATCTCTTGTTTTAGGGGTTAAGTAATGTTTTGTGATTGTAGTGGTGGAGACCCAGGGATTCGAACCCTGGGAGGTGTGACCCTCGCCGGTTTTCAAGACCGGTACATTCGACCAACTCTGTCAGATCTCCATGTAAGTGTAACAGTAGAAAGAGTGGAGGTGCCACCCGGATTTGAACCGGGGATAGCAGCTTTGCAGGCTGCGGCCTTACCACTTGGCGATAGCACCACTCTTAATGGTGCCCGGAGCCGGACTTGAACCGGCACAGTGTTACCACCGAGGGATTTTAAGTCCCTTGCGTCTACCAATTTCGCCATCCGGGCTTCGTAGCCATGTTCTACAACGAGACACTTTATATAGGATTCTATATAAAATACTATATAAAGTGTCTAATGGAGCGGGAAACGAGGTTCGAACTCGCGACCCCGACCTTGGCAAGGTCGTGCTCTACCGCTGAGCTATTCCCGCACATTGACGTTGTAGGGCGGAAGTATAGCAAAAAAGTTTTTGCATGTAAAGCTTTTTTACTGAAAAGTTTAAATTTTTCACCTATCTCTTAAAATGCAACGATCTTTTGGCTATAATCACGTTATAAATAATCCGTTTTGTACTATATAGGTAGATCTATATAGATTTATGAACGTAAATAAAACTCAATATAAAAGGTATTTTATGCGTAGTGATACAATCAAAAAAGGGTTCGATAAGACACCTCACCGCTCACTGCTTCGTGCAACTGGACTTAAAGATGAAGATTTTGACAAGCCATTTATTGGTGTTGCCAACTCTCACATCGATATTATCCCCGGACACTTCTTCTTACAAGAGTATGGACGTATTGTCAAAGATGCCATCCGTGAAGCAGGTGGCGTGCCCTTTGAGTTCAATACGATTGGTGTTGATGATGGTATTGCTATGGGTCATGATGGTATGCTCTACTCTCTTCCTTCTCGTGAGCTTATCGCTGACTCTATAGAGACTGTAATGAACGCGCACAAGCTTGACGCTCTGATCTGTATCCCTAACTGTGACAAGATCGTTCCGGGTATGTTGATGGGTGCACTTCGTGTTAATGTACCAACGATCTTCGTTTCAGGTGGTCCGATGCAAGCAGGTCATAAAGCCGATGGTACCCCTATTGACTTGGCGACTGCTTTTGAGGCAGTTGGTGAGCATGCTGAAGGTAACATGACTGATGAAGAACTTTATGAGATTGAGTGTGAGGCTTGCCCAAGTGGAGGTTCATGTTCAGGTATGTTTACCGCCAACTCTATGAACACACTGTGTGAAGCTATGGGTGTTGCCCTTCCAGGTAACGGTACCGTTCTTGCTATGACACCAGAGCGTATTGAGATGGTTAAAGTCGCTGCTAAGCGCATTGTTGAGATGGCTAAGAGTGAAGATCCTAAATGGAAGATGCGTAACATCTTAAATGAAGATGCAATCCATAACGCTTTTGTTATTGATATGGCTATGGGTGGTTCTTCAAACACAGTCCTTCACCTTCTCTCAATTGCCAAAGAGGCTGAAGTAGACTTTGACATCACGCAGATCAATGAGATCGGTAAGCAAGTTGCACACATTGCTAAGATCTCTCCATCACTCTCTACTGTTCATATGGATGACATCAACCGTGCAGGTGGTGTTAATGCCGTTATGAAAGAGGTCAGTAAACGTGGGGATGTCTTCCGTACTAATGTACTGACCGTCACGGGTGAGACTTTGGCAGAGCGCATCAAAGATGCTGATATCAAAGACACTGACATCATCCATACCAATGAAAATGCTTTCTCACCAGTAGGTGGTCTTTCTATCTTGTTTGGTAACTTAGCTGAAGAGGGTGCCGTTGTTAAGACAGCAGGTATTGATCTATCAATGCGTCAGTTCTCAGGAACTGCCGTCTGTTTTAACTCTCAACAAGAAGCTATTGCAGGGATCATGTCTCACAAGGTCAAAGCAGGTAATGTTGTAGTTATCCGTTATGAAGGGCCTAAAGGTGGTCCAGGTATGCAAGAGATGCTTGCACCAACTGCACTGATCATGGGTATGGGTCTAGGTGAGAGTGTTGCCCTCATCACTGATGGTCGTTTCTCTGGCGCAACACGTGGTGCAAGTATTGGTCACGTCTCTCCTGAAGCAGCTGAAGGTGGTCTGATCGCACTTATCGAAGATGGTGATGAGATCGAACTTGATGTTGACAGTCACCTTCTTCAACTCAATGTTGATGCAGAGATCATCGAGCGTCGTCGCCTTCACTGGACACCTGTCAAAAAAGATATCCCTTCTAAATGGCTGAAGCGTTACTCTCTACTTGTTAGCAATGCCTCTAATGGTGCTGCACTTAAAACAGAACTTTAAACACAACCAGTGGCACACTTTGTGCTGTCACTGAAATAACCTTCCGCTTCATTATTGCGATCTAACTTCAAAAGTTTTAAATTATAAATAAATGTTATACTTGCTACATTGGAGTATATATGCATACTAGATCTCTCATTATCATGGTTTTTTTCAGTGCTCTTTTTATAGCGTGCAGTGACGAATCAACACAAACACCTCTCCCTACCCCTAGCTATATTATCACTGACGCAGAGGCCTTTAATCGTTTTGATACGGATACTTTCTCAAACTCTAGCTGTCTCCCTTTAGCACTAGAGACACCTCAAGGTATCTTTGTCTCAACTCGAGGAAAAAGCAGTGCGGCAGGAACCCTAGAAGATCCTCTTGATCTTCAAACGGCACTCTCTTCATCTTCTCCTGTTCAAGCGGGTGAGACTATTTGGTTAGACCAAGGTGTCTACAAAGGTAACTTCTCCTCTGACCTAAGAGGAAGCGAAGCAGCCCCTATAAAAGTCAAACCTTTACCCGGAAAACGGGTTGTCCTCGATGGCAATGTCAAAGAGCGATCATCTCTTAGTATTTCGGGTACGTGGACAGAGTATTATGCTCTTGAGATCGTCAGTTCTAGTCCCAACCATATCTCTCAAGAACGTGGTTCGAACCCTAGTGACTTAAAAGTCAATGGGGGTGTCACCATCACCGGTGCAAATACCAAACTCATCAACTTCATCGCCCATGACAACATAGGGGGTGGTATCTCCTCTTGGAGCAATGCGCCAGACTCTGAGATGTATGGAAATATCATCTATAACAATGGGTGGAGTGCCCCTGACCGCGGGCATGGGCATGCTATCTATGCTCAAAACAAAACAGGCTACAAAAAGATCACCAACAACATCATCTTCTTTGGTTATGGAACAGGGATACATGTCTATACTGAAGGGGGTCAGATCGAAGGCTTTGATGTTCAAAAAAACACATGGTTTATGACAGGAGCGTCAGACCCACGTAGTTCACAGAAAAAAGACAACTGTCTTATTGGTGGCTACCAACCTGTAAAACGTCTTACTATGAAAGATAACCTTGGCTACTCAGAAAACTCTAGAGGAACACGTATTGGTTATGGGGGTAGTGTCGTCGACCAAGATGCTGTTATGCAAAACAATTATCTTAGTGAGAACTTTTGGATTGCGGGGAGTTGGCGTGAGCTCAATGTCTCCAACACAACGGTTCATCGGGGCATCAGAAATGAAGCCAACATCACGACTTCACTAAACAATGATTTCACTTCGTTACCAAATAGTGGACAAAAAGTAGTGGTAAGTGCCAATGCTTATGATCCAAGACGTGCACGCATTGTCATCTACAACTTTGACGAGGCGCTATCGGTTGCAGTCGATCTAAGTAGTGTCTTAAAAGTAGGAGAAGCTTACCGTATTCACAGTGTTTACGCCCTCTTTGATGATCCTATGTTAACAGGTATCTATGGAGGAGGAACGGTAGATATACCGATGGGTAATATTGCACCACCACAACCTGTTGGTAATATCGGCGGTGTGGATGAGAGTGATGACCCTCATAAAAAGTTTGGTGTCTTTATTGTCACCCATGCAGAGTGTCAATAACATCTTGTTAGTGCTCTTTTTGATAAAAGAGCAGATAGGTCGAAGGTAAGATAAGTAGTGTTAAGAGTGTAGAACTGATGATTCCACCTGTAATCACCACTGATAAAGGGTACTGTATCTCTGAACCAACTCCAGTAGAAAAGAGAAGTGGCAGGATCCCAAAAAGGGTTGTAAATGCCGTCATCAATACAGGTCTAAGACGCAATAATGTCGCATCTTTCAAAAGTTCTTTGAGCTTTACATGAGGGAACTTAACCCGCAACTCATCAATAAAACTGACCAAAACAATACCGTTCAAAATAGCAATCGCAAAGATCGCTAAAAAGCCAATGATCGCAGAGACAGAGAGGTAGATACCACTTAGAAGTAGCGCAATGATACCGCCAATCATTCCAAAAGGGACATTGAGTAAGATCAACATCGCCTTAGACAAAGAGTTAAAAGCTGTATACAACAGTAATATGACAATAAAGATCGTAATAGGGATGATGAGCATCAACTTTTGTGTTGCCTCTTGCATATTTTTAAAATCTCCGGCCCATCCAATGTAGTATCCATCGGGAATCTCTACTTCACTTTTAATGATCTCATCTGCTTCAGCTACAAATGAGGCAACATCTCGTCCTTCGACCTCCATCGAAAGCACCATATAACGGCTAAGGTTTTCTCTCTTAATAAATGAGGCGCCTTGCTTGATGGTAATGTCACAGAGTTGATCTAATGTAACCAAAGCACCTGTACTTGAACGCAAAGTAACCTCTCTAACCGCTTGAATATCTCTTTTAGCATCTTTGATCTTGGGCACAATACCAAACCTACGGATACCCTCGATCTTCTCACTTACAGGCTCTTCTCCAATACCATTACGGATAACAGTCATCACCTCATCAACAGAGATACCATAGCGTGCAAGGGCTAAGTAGTCTGGTTCAATCTTGATCTGTGCTTGACCAAGTTGTACTTCGACCTCCATCTCTTCAAGACCTTCAACCCGACTAAGTTTAGATTGGATCTCTTTGGAGATACGATCCAAGACCTTCTGATCATCTCCGTAAATCTTGACTGCTAGTTCTGCTTTGACCCCTTCTAGTAGCTCTTCAATACGCATCGCTATAGGCTGAGTAGGTATAAACTGCACTGACTCAAAATGGTGTTTTAGATCACTGTTCATCTTAAGTGTTAAAGCAGGAAGATCTTCGATATTGGGGCTTAGTGTCAATAAGATCTCCATGTAGTTAGCTTGCGCCGTCTCCCCTTTTTCACTACGTCCAATCATAGATAAGACAGAAACCACCTCATCTTCATAATGCATTAAAATATACTTTTCAATCTTACCTGCTGTTTGTGTAGCATGTTCAAGACCTGTTCCAGGGATGGAGATCACACGATACATAATAGACTCTTCATTAAGCTCTGGCATAAACTCTCGTCCTTGTAGACTTAAGATATAGACCATACCTACAAAAAGGAGCGAGACGGCAATAAGTAGTGGCTTAGCCTGTTCCAATGCAAACATCAACAGTGGGGCATAAACCTTTTTGATCCCTCGCATCACCATGTTCTCACTTGACGTAGAAGGCTTCAACAACAGAAAGCTTAAGACAGGAACAAGTATCAAAGCAACTGCTAAAGAGCCTAACATCACAAAGACAATATTGATTGCCATCGGTCCATAAAGCTTACCCGCTAAACCATCCAACGAGAGCAGTGGAATGAAAACAGCCGCAATGATTAGTACGGCAAATGTAACCGGAGTCGCCACCTCTTTAGCCGCTTCACTGATGACTTGAAGACGTGGTGCATCAGGTGCCTCATGTAACTTCCTAAAGCTGTTTTCAACGATGACAATCGTACCATCAACAATCATCCCTACCGCGATCGCAAGACCACTTAAACTCATAAGGTTTGCAGAGACGCCATAATAGTCCATCAATAAAAAAGCGATCAACAGCGAAAGGGGTAGTGAGACAATGACAATAAGAGCTGAACGTAGTTCAAACAAAAATAGGAATAAAACAATCACCACCAAGATGATGCCACTTAAAAGTGCCGTGGTCATGGTACTAACTGCTTTATGTGTGATCTCTGTACGATCATAGATTGTTGAGATCTCCATCCCCTTTGGCAAGGCAGCATTGACCGTTATGATCTTCTCTTTAAGACGCTCCACCACTTTTGCAGCATTGGTAGCACTACGCTGCAAGACCATGCCCATAACCGCTTCGCTACCGTCAATACTAATCGCGCCAAAACGTGGAGCAGATCCAGCCTCAACCGTTGCGACATCACGTATCGTAACAGAGTGTCCCAGGCTACTTTTGACAACAGTATTTCGGATATCATCTAAAGACTTATAAAGTCCCGCACCCCGTATAAGGTACTGCTCACGATTAAACTCTAAGTACTGTCCTCCCGCCACTTGATTGCTTTTTTGTAATGCTTGTACGATATCTGCGTAGGTAACACCTATGTTTTGGAGCTTTCTGGTATCAATGAGTACGTTATACTGCTTCTCATCACCACCCCATCCTATCACCTCTTCAACACCACTAACACTTTTTAAAAGTGGTGTTACAATGTACTCTTGCATCTCTCGTATCTCGCGTAAAGAGTAGCTGTTCGTCGTATCTTTTAATGTATACCAGAAGACCTGTCCTAAACCTGTTGTATTGGGACCTAAAACAGGTCTACCCCAACCTTGAGGGATATCAACACCACTAAGGCGTTCTGAGACCAGTTGGCGCAAAAAGTAGATATCCATATCATCTTCGAAGAAGACAGAGACATAAGAGAGTCCAAAGATGGAGTTTGACATGATCAGCTTCACTCCAGCCATACCAGAGAGTGCTGATTCAACCGGGTAAGTGATAAGTTTTTCAATATCTTCAGCTGAGTTTCCAGGGCTCTCTGTGTAGATGACCACTTGTTTGGGTGTGATATCAGGAAAAGCATCCACAGGGATCTCTTGATAAGCCCTCATACCAAAAGCAGAAAGTACAACAAAAGCCACGATAACAAGAAGTCTGTATTGGAGCGATAGCTCTATAATTTTACGTAACATACCAGACTCTTAATGACCATGCTCGCCAAGTGATGACTTCAAGATCATCGACTTCACATAGTAACTCTTACCACTAACATAGTGTTCTCCAATGGCAATCCCTTTAACAGCCACATAAGATTCATCTTCACTAATGATCTCTACCACACGGGGAAGATACAACACCTCATCATGCTCATCATCATTATCGGCTTCTTCTTCATGTTCTTCATCGTGATCATCATGTGCCTCCTCTTGATTGGGAAGAAAAACCACCCACTCATTGTTAAAAAATGAGAGCGCAGATTTTTTGACAGCGACATAACGCTCTGTTGCTTCAAAGTAGAGTGTTGCCTCCACATAGGCATTAATAAAAAGTTCCACCTTCTTATCATCAATAGAGGAGAGTAAAATAATACGTTGCGTAGCAAGATCTACCTTTGGCATGATCTGTGTCACATGTCCTATGATCTCTTGGTGTCCATACTTAATGATGATCTTCTGCCCCAACTTGACTTTAGAAGCATACTCAAGCGGAAGGTAAGATTGCACATAAGAGTCACTACGATTGACAATAGTCACAATAGGGGTCTCCACACCGATCATAGAGTGTAGTGGCTGTAAGATAGCCGAGACCTTTCCATCACTATGGGCATATAAGACATAGTCCGAAGTTGCTTTTTTAAGCTTTTTGGTCTTAATCCCCATGGTCTCCAACTGTGAACGCAGTGCATTGATCTGTGAACGCATCGCATCACGTTGGATACTTTGGTTGTTGAGTTCTTGTTGTGAAGTCATCCCTTTGTCATAAAGCTTTTGGGTTGATACATAGTTATCATTAAGCGATTTGTACTGCTCTTTTAGTGCGACATACTCTGCACTCATCTGTGAGAGCATCATCGACTCTATCAGCGCAATCTTATCTCCACGTTTGACTTTTTGAGCAGGCTTTATGTAGTACTTCTCTACATGACCACCCACCATTGACATGATGTTTTGTTTGGCGTTAGAGAGCTGTACAATCTGTGCATTAAGCGTGAGTGCCTGACCAAACTTGTGGTACTTTGCGGTATCTGTTGGGATCTCAACACCATAAAGGTTTGAGAGTAAAAGGGTAATCAATAAAAGTAGTTTAATCATTATAGTTTCCTTGTAAATAGTTATGGATGATCGCATTACGATCACGCTCAATCTTGATCTTAATAAGACGCTCTTTAGTCTCGATTAGACGTGATTTAACATCTTGAAGGGCCAACAGGTTGATATTGGCGATCTTGTAGCCCTCTTCATACATCTTAAGGAGCTCTTGTTCATCTGCCAAGATATCTTCATCCATCTTTTGTAAGATCTGTAAGTTTTGAGACTCAAACTCCAAACGTCGTTTCTCGACACGAAGTTGATGATCAAGATTTTTAACAAGCATCTCACTCCGAGAGGCCTCAAGTGTTGCGATACGTTTTTCTTCTGTTTTAGTATTAAAAAAAGCGAGTGGAATGGAGGCACCAAAACGGAAGATATCTTGATCAGGCTCTTTCTCATACTCACCCATCAAGCGCATCCACTCCACTTTGTTACTGTTGAGTTTGGCAGATGCTTGTGCTTGTTTTGCTCTGTTTTGTAGCACAATACGTTCTGGGTTTTGCATCGCATGAGTTTGTGCTATAAAAGTGTGCTCCGTCTCAAGGGCAAGTTCCTCTTCAATACCAGCATACTTAAGTAGTGCATAATAGTTTCGTTGACGTATCAATGAGAGCGCCTGTACGCGACCTAACAACATCTTATAATCGACTTGTGCTTGCAACATAATGCCACGTGAGATCGTACCTGCCTCGTAACGTGCTTTGGAGATCTCATAGATCGTCTTGGCTAAAAGACGCTCTTCATCTGCTAACTTCTTGAGTAGATCACTTTGCGCATAGGTGGTGTACTGTAAAGAGAGGTCTCTCACAAATGCTGCACGGGCTTGTAGATATGTACTCTTTGCACTCTCTGTATTGGCCTGTGAAAGTGCATCTTTTTGATCATCTACACCCCAAAGGCGTATGGGTTGGGCATAAGATGCACGAAAACCCATCTCGCCATCTGCACTATTGGGATCAAAATAAGAGGCTTCTACCTCTAACTCAGGATTTTTATAGCGGGTCAATATAGCGCCCGCTTCTTGACTTTGTTGGATCTGTAGCTGTGATGCTTTTAGATAGGGACTGTTCTCAATGGCTTTTTGTAAAAAAGGCTCAAACATCTCTGCTTGTAGCAAGCTACATAGCATGGATGCCACGACAAATAGTTTCATATATATACTCTTTTTATGGTTTTAAAATTTGGGTGAAAGCTATCTGATCTTCATCTACGATTATATTTTTACATAAGTAATAGAGAGGGGTATAGGTAGCTGTTTAAAAAGAGTGTATTGGGGGTTTTAAGAAGTATTTGTAAGAGTGAAATTTGTACTTTAAAGGGGTAGAAAGTTCTGCGATCTCATGAAGTGTTTGTGTCTGTAGAGATGTAGGTTTGGGTAAGATATATGCCACATGAAACTCATGATGAACTTGGCAAACATCACCTTGTTCATCATGTTCACTTGCTTGGTTAATCTCATCAACATACTCACTAACACTACAGTGATCTCTATCTAAAAAATCGATCGCATAGGCATGTAGCGTGGAGAAACCCATCGCCCATAACAATATAACCATGATCAATTTTTTTGTTTTCATCTGCTTAGTATACCTTAAGCATGCTTCCTCACACAAATTATCTCTTCCGCAGTGCTCAAGTCACCTTTTTTTAACGCTAGAAGAGACCTTTTTTCATTTTAGTTTTGTTGTTTTTTAAGCGTTACTATTTTACTAAACCTTAGTATATTTTTTCTTGTATCAGATGCCTAACACTCTTTTGGTACGATAGCACAGCTATTTGTTAGTCATATACTTGTATACTAAAAAACATTTTCAAACTAAAAATAAGGTCACCTCAACATGAATTACTCTTCGACTTCAGCCACACGTAACGCCTTCTCTTTGATGGAGCTTATGATCGTTATTATCATCCTTGGTCTTTTAGCCTCTCTTGTACTTCCTAACCTGATGGGTAAAGGAGAAGAGGCCAAACGTAAGTTGGTCTGCGTGCAGATGAAAGGTATTAGCGAGACTCTCAAGATGTTTAAGTTAGATAATGGTGTCTATCCTACGACAGAAGAGGGTCTTAAAGCTCTTATCGAAAACCCAAGTGAAGAGGAGTATCCATCTTACGCACCTAAAGCTTATCTTGAAGGCAAAAAGCTTCCTAATGATTCATGGAAGTCGCCTTTCATCTACATCAATAAAGGTGATAGTTTTGACCTTATCTCTTTAGGTGCAGATCGTAAAGAGGGTGGTGAAAGTGATTCTGAAGATATTCGTTTTAGTGAGTGTAAGTTCTAAACACTGATCATGCAAAAAAGAGGCTTCACACTGATAGAACTACTGCTTGTTGTAGTGATCATGGGTGTGGTTTACTCTCTTGTAGTGGGTGCGATGCAACGGATTAACGATAAAGAGTACAAACTCTCTTTTTTGAGTTTAGTCTCATTTCTTGAAGATTTTCATCAACAAAATGAGGTCTCTTTGATCTGTATCGACAACTGTCGACACTGTGGACTTTATGTTGATGGAGCAAAAACAGCTGATGTCAATGCTTTTATGCGTGATGAGCGTCAACTCGACTTTTGGAGTTATGATGCAAACTATGGCAGCCGTCCACTCACTTTCAAGCCTCTTTTTGATGAAGATGGGCGCGAGTTTGATGTCTGTTTCGCTTATACATTTTTTGCCGATGGAAGTCAGAGCGAAATGATTGTAGAGACGAGGAACAAAGTCTATGATTATCGTGGTGCCTTACGCACAGTAAGTCAGTATGAGAGTATCGATATGCTTATAGAAGATCGTAACAAAGAGATTGAAAGGGTACTACAGTGATTTTTGCATATAAAGGGATCAATGAAGTTGGCAAAAAAGTATCCAACAAAGTTGAAGCGAGCTCTCTAGAAGAGGCCAAAAGCAAGCTCAAAGCCCAAAAAATCATCTACCAATCTATCCAAGAAGAGACCCCTTCTCTCTTTAGCAACATCAACTTCTCTCGTCGTTACCGTATCTCTGCCAACGAACTCTCTCAACTTAGCCGAGAACTTGCCATGTATATCCGCTCCGGTATCAGTATTGTAGGGGCACTGAAGATCATCCAAAATCAGTACATCCATAAAAAGAAGCTCTACCTCTTTTTAAAGACAGTCAGTACCTATCTTGATGAGGGTAAAAACTTCTACTCTGCCTTAGATGAACAAAAAATCGTCATCTTGCCAGAGTTCTTTGTGCAGTCAATCAAGGTGAGTGAAAATGGTGGTATCTTAGATGAAGTATTACTAGAGCTTTCTCGCTTCTTGAAAGAGCAAGATCGTATCTCTAAAGAGATTAAGTCTGCTTTCGCTTATCCTAGTTTTATGATCATCCTCTCTTTTGTGATGGTTGGTTTTATGCTTGCTTTTGTTGTCCCTCAGATCACAGGGATCTTTGAAGGGATGGGACAAGAGTTACCTGCTGCAACCCGTTTTGTAGTGGGTCTTGGTGATTTTTTTAATGAGAACTTTACCTTAATCTTCACTATCTTTTTACTCCTCTTTGGCCTTCATAGCTTCTTGATGCACTCTGTTGCTAAGTATAAGTTCATCATACATGGACTGCTTTTACGTGTACCTCTTATGGGTGATATCATGCTCAAGAGTGAGCTTGCTCGTTTTGCTTATGTGGGTTCACTTTTGGTGCGTTCAGGTGTCCCTTTTGTGCAGACGATCAACCTCTCTGCCAATATCCTAAACAACGCTGTATTGAAAAAAGTCTTTGTTGAGGCTTCTCAAAAAGTGGTAGAGGGAAAACGTCTCTCTGTCGCACTCAATGAGTCCAATTATAAACTCGACCAATCCTTTTTACAAGCCATTGCCGTCGGTGAAGAGACCTCACAGATCGAACCCGTACTCGTAAACATCTCAGAACTTTACTTTGAAGACAACCGTGACAAGATCTCTGTAGTATTGAGTCTGCTTGAGCCGATGTTAATGCTCTTAGTTGGTGGGGCTATTGGCTTTATTGTTGCGGCTATGTTACTTCCTATTTTTTCTATGAGTATTACATGATGAGAAAAACAGAAGTAACTCTTGGCCTTAGCCAAAGCTTTAGTGAGATGCATTTAGAAGTGACTTTGTTGCTTCTGAAAAAGAGGATCAATGATGATCTTCCTATTTTTTCAATGAGCATTACATGATGAAAAAGTATAGTGCACGAGGAGAACAACGCCAAGGTATTGCCCTTTTGATCACCCTCTTTTTTATCATTGCAATTACTGCTGCTATTGGCATTAGTTTGATGCAGGTTCGTCAAAGCCAAGAGGCCTTACATGAGAGCCGATTTTTAGTACAAAGCAGTGCTATCTTAGAAGATGTTTTAGGGCTGATGTCAGAGGTCGAAAAGATCGCAGAAGTGAGTGATGCAGAGAGTTTAAACCTCTTTTTACTCTCTACCTCCTTTATTCCTCTAGAATTACAAGAACTTTTAGTTAAAATAGAGATATCTAGCGCCGTCGGCAAGATTAATATCAATACTCTTGCAACCAAGCCAGAGTTTCAAGAGGCATTTCGCAACTATGCTTCGCAGTTTAATGTGCAAGATGTCTTCTTCTTAAATGATATTCTCATTGATGCTATGAGTGGAGACAAAGAGAGTTATAAGACCAATATCTTTGATGAAAGACCTGAGCTTTATCGTCAACGCATTGTCTCCAAAAGGCATCTTGATATGATCTTAGACTTTTATGTCCTTGAGCGTCATGACAACAGTGTCTTGCAGTTACCTTGGAATCAACTGGTCCGTTTTGATGAAAACAACAACTCAAAACTGGATGCAAACTACATCACTGCTGATTTGTGGCAGATGTTGCTACCAGGAGTGAGTCAAGAACGTGCTATAGAGCTTTCAGCTGGAGAGATGGTCTATGCCACACTTGAAGACCTGGAGCTTAACGAGGAACAAAAAGTGGCCGCCCAAAAATTTTCACTTGGCTTTTATGAGCCCGTAGTCCACCTCAACATTGAGATGATGGAGAGCAACAGTAGTGCCCGTATCGATTTTGATTATGATCTAAGTAGTAAAAAAGGAAAACATTTTGAATTTGGGATTTAAGTCAAAGGCAAAAGCCTTTTTTGTTGATACCAATAGCCCACCTTCTTTGTTAGAAGGTCCTATCAATGTCATCTTATCTCCTTCAATGTACTGGGTCAAACGTGTTAAGCTTCCCGTCAAGTACCTTTATGAAGTCAAAAGCCTTATCCCCTCTCTCTTTGAAGATTTTTTGCCTGAGGGTAAGTACAGTTATCATGCATACAAAGAAGATGACAGCTACCTCATCTTTGCTTACAATGACAAAGAGATCTTAGACTTGATTGCCTCTAAAGGGATTAGTAGTGCTCAACTTGAAAATATCTATCTTGCCCAAAGTGAGTTTGCGACCATCACAGCTCCCATCAAAGTCAGTAGTGAAGATATCTTAAGTGTTGAAGAGGGGGTTGTTGTCAAACTACCTACACTCCTAGCGCCTGATGCAGTCACTATGGATCTCATAGATCATCAGTTTTCAAAACAGAACCTACACCTTACCCGCATCAATCAGATCGCAGATAAAAAAGCACAGATCACCTTTGGTGTTATCTTAGTCACCATGATCTTGCTCTTTGGTGTAGAGTGGATCATTACCTCCTCTAAAGTCTCTACCGTCTTACAAAAGCAAGGAAAGATCTTTGAGACCTACTCTTTAGCAGCGACCTCTTTTCAAAATGAGGCCATTCAAGCCAAACTCAACAACATCTTCATACGACAAAGCCGTATCCGCGATATCTTTAACCAAGCCTTGAGTATTAAGTTACCTAAAGGTATGTTTATGCAAGAGGTTGTGTTAGAGAAAAACAAAGTCGTGATTGTCATCGCTACCCCGAGCAAAGAGGCCGGAGACAAAGCACTTAGTAAACTCAAAAAAAGCTTTAAGCAGATCAAGACACGCTTCGATAATGGAACTTATATCATGGAGGTTGCACTGTGAAGATCAATCCTCTGTACATAGCACTACTGCTGTTTGCCCTTTTAGCTACGGTCATCTACCAACTCTCTATCTCTAAAGAGCAGTTACGTGAGAGCAAAGTCACCCTCCACGAAACAGAGATGATGGCGCAAGAGATTCAAGCACTGCGTCGTAGTTGGGATCAACCCAAAGGCTCAAAAACAGCACTCCTAAGACTTCTTAATGCTTCGCAACTCAAACCGGCAAACATTCAAAAAAGTGTTAAACGCTCCATCATTGTTTTAAGCTCTAAAAAAGCTGATCTTAAAACAACCAACTACTTTTTTGTCAAACTGTTTAATGGTGCTTTTAGATTGAAAAAGTTTAATGTCAAACGTCTTGATAAAGAGCATGTTAGCTTTTCTGTGGAGGTCGCATTATGAAAAAGATCGCGCTGTTTTTGATCTACGCTTTGATCTTCTTTACAATGTTGCTCTTTTTCACGCCCAAAGAGAGTCTCTACTACTACGCAGAAGAACAACTCAAACCTCTCGGGGTGGTCATAGGATATGAAGCGCTTAACGATAGTGGTTTTTCACTTGAGATTGAGCATCCCAAACTGTTTGTACAGAAGATCAAAAGTGCCAACATTGATACCATCACCCTCTCTCCATGGCTTCTCTATAATCATGTCGAAGTCGAAAATATTATCTTAGATAGTGCTTTTGAGCAGTTCTTTCCACCTCTGATCAACCGCATCTCGATCACTCAAAGTATCCTTGATCCCATACATGTTCATGCTTCAAGTATTGGGGACTTTGGAGAAGCTGTAGCAGATGTCAATCTAATCGAGCGTCATGTTAGTGTCATCTTAAAGCCCTCAAAGCTTATGCGATCACGCTACCTAAAGAGCTTGGCAAGTTTGAAAAAAAATGCAGAGGGGGATTATGTTTATGAACTTCAATATTAATCCTCTTTTTATGCGTTTTGTTCGCAATGTCTTGATCATTATCATCATCACCAAAGCGATCTCTTTAGCACTACTGTGGTTTTTTGATGCTGAGGGTATTGATCATCATGAGAGTCACTCTAAGATACCTGAGTACAAACGCTATAGTGCTCAAAATCTGATCCAAGCAACCCAAAAAGTCTCCATCAAAGAAGCAACAGAGCAATCACCTGAAGCTTTAGAAGTAGGCTCATATGGAGAAAACATCTCCAATATGATCTTAAAAGGTCTCTTTAAACGGGGTGATGGCGGGGTCGTCATCATCGCGCTCAAAGCCAAACCTAAAAACTCTGAGGTCTTAGGTATTGGGGAGATATTTGAGGGCTATACTCTCAGAAAGATCCTTAAAAATGGCGCCGTCTTCTCCAAAGGGGGAAGTAACTATAGCCTCTACTTCTCAGAAGAGAAACAGCAACAGCGCTACAATACAAAGTCACCTCAAAACATCCAAACGGATGATGGCGGGATTAAAACGGTCTCTAAAGACGACATCACTTTTTACGCTAAAAATGTAGATAAGATCTGGAAAGATATCGGTATCGTTGAGGTAAAAAAAGCGGGCAAGATCACGGGATTTAAAGTCACCCGTATCAAAGCAGGAAGCCCTTTTGCCAAACTAGGATTGAGACGCGGTGATATCATCATCAGAGCTAATAACAAGCCGATGACCTCTTATAAAGAGGCTATCGCAATCTATAAAGGTATCGATAAGCTCGAAGCTTTAGAGCTTATCGTACTACGTAATAATCAAGAAACGGAGATCGTCTATGAGATTAACTAAGACACTATTTATCACTTTTAGCTTACTGAGCACCCTTCTCTTTGCAAGAGAGCAGGTCAACATCAACTTTAACAACTTACAGATCAACAGCTTTATCAAGATGGTCGCCAAGATCACCAATACCAATATCTTAGTGACAAACAAGATCAATGGTAGTGTTGACCTCATTACCAATGCACCTATCTATGATGATGAACTTGTAGGTATCTTAGTCTCTGTCTTAGAGTCTAAAGGGTATACCCTGATCAAAAATGGCTCTATCTATGAAGTGATACGTTCTACTGAAGCAGCCAAACACAATGTCCCTGTTATCCGTTCAGGCTACATTGCACGTGGTCATACCATGGTGACACAGGCGATCAAAATCAAGGGCGAGAATGTTGATATCGTCGCAGCAAAAGTACGTTATCTCATCTCAAAAACTGCTAAATTAATGACGATGAAAGAGTCAAATACCCTACTCATAACAGACTATCCTAAAAATATCCAGACCATTAAACGTATCATCAAAGACATTGACACTAAAAATGAGAAGATCATCAAAGTCATTGCCATAGAACATGCTGATCTTAAGATGATCAAAACCCAACTCACTGAAGTCGCGAAAGCGATCTTCAACGAAAAGGTGGCGTTTCAAAAAGTCAAAGTGATGCTCAATGCTGATGTCAATAGTATTATATTGATAGGAAACAAGGAACAGGTCGAACAACTCGCTCAAGTCGTCGTCAAACTAGACAATGAACAGAACCTTAACGAAGTCGTACAGATCATCCCTCTAAAAAACTCAGATGCTAAAAATGTACTCAAAACATTGAATGAGATCGTGACCAAACAGACATTTACCGATCCTACCCTCAAGCCTAATGTCTCTGCAAGTGAAGAGATCAATGCCATCATCATCGTAGGTAACCCCGGTGTTCTCAAAGGCCTTAAAAAGATCATTGAGACTCTAGATAAAGAGAAATATCAGGTCTATGTTCAAGCCCGCATTGTAGAGATCAACAACAATGATGCTGAAAAGATCGGTCTTAAGTACTCTCTCTCAGGTATTGCCAATACCTCATCAGGTCTTCTCGCTTTCTCTGGTAATTTTGGTGGTAGTTCAGGTATTGTTGAACAAGCAATCGATCTTATAGGCATCACCAACGTTAAGTCCAGTCTGGCCATTGGTGCTTCTCTTGACTTTTTACAAGTCAAAGGGGCTTCTAAGACCGTATCTAGTCCTTCGATCCTCTGTGTTAACAACCAAGAATCATCAATCTATGTTGGTAAAACCCTCTCTTTTCAGACAGGTAACGCAGCCACTGCTGGTGTGGCAACGAACTCTTTCAAACGTGAAGATGTTGGTCTCACACTCAAGATCAAACCACGTGTCTCTTCTAGTGATAAAGTAACCCTTGATGCAGAAACCATCTTAGAAAACATCTTACCAACGGTAGATACCAATGGTCAACCGGTTACGACTAAACAGACCGTTCTAACCCAAGCAATCTTACGCCATGGAGAGAGTATCATCATCGGTGGTCTGGTCAAAAATTATATGGCAACAACAGAGACTAAAGTTCCTATCTTAGGAAGTATCCCTCTTATAGGATGGTTTTTTACCCATAACGACACCCAAGAGCAACAAGACAATCTTATTGTTATCTTGACCCCTTATATCATTGATAAAAGTGAAAAACTCTCAAGTCTACAAAGAGAGTTAGGCGAGCTTTCACGTCTTCAAAAAGAGTATAATACACGTGTTTTTGAACGTATTGAACAAGTCGCTGATCAAGCCAAAAAAGACAAAAATCTCTCTAGGGCTAAACGCGTTGAGGGCAAAAAGTAATGTTGAGTGCAGCACTACATCATGATCTTAACTTAGAAGCAGTAGAAGTTGAAACACTTGATACCGAACTTCTGGTTAGAAACTACCTTCTTTTAACGAAGATCGATGATCACATTGTTGCTGCCACCTCTAAAGAGTACTTAGTCCAAGCGAGTAACTACTACTCTAAGCTTGAAGAGAACTTCCCCCTACTGATCTTAGACGTTGACTCTTATGAACGACTTTTTAACCGATACTTAGAGCTCCGTACCGATAAACAGATCGAGACCATGCAAGAGGACTCTAACGAAGATGAGAGTGAAGATGAGCTCTCTTTAACAGAGTTTTTACGGACTTCATCAGATATCTTGACCTCTGAAGAGTCTGCTCCTATCATCAAGTTTGTTAATGCTCTTTTTTATCAAGCAGTTAAGAAAAAAGCGAGTGATATTCACATCGAAATCCATGAAAAACGGGGAGAAGTTCGTTTTCGTGTAGATGGGGTCTTAGCTAAAAATGCTGACCTTGAAAAGAAGGTGATTGCCCTGATCATCAGTCGTATTAAGGTCATCTCAAACCTTGACATCTCTGAGACACGTATCCCACAAGATGGGCGTACGCAGATCAAGATCTCTGGTGAGACCTTAGATATACGTGTCTCGATCTTACCTACGTTTTATGGAGAGCGTGTCGTTATGCGTCTTTTGATGCAGAGTGGTTCGATCCCAAAGATCACCGAGTTAGGCTTTCGTCCTAAGACAGTCGATGGCGTACGCTCTCTTTTAAGAAACTCTCATGGTATCATCTTGGTAACAGGACCTACTGGTTCGGGAAAGACGACTTCACTTCACTCGTTCTTACAAGAAGTAGAGTCACCCGATATGAACCTGATCACGGTTGAAGACCCTGTAGAGTACAAGTCAGAGACCATCTCTCAGATTCAAGTCAATGAGAAAGTTGGCCTGACCTTTGCCGCAGCACTACGCTCAATCCTTCGTCAAGATCCTGATATCATCATGATTGGTGAGATTCGTGATGAAGAGACTGCTCATATCGCTGTAAGAGCAGCTCTAACAGGCCACTTGGTCTTTTCAACCCTACACACTAACTCAGCCTCTGCCACCATCTCACGGCTCTCAGACATGGGAGTAGCACCCTTCTTGATCTCCTCTTCGATTTTAGGGATCCTAGCGCAAAGATTGGTACGTTGCCTTTGTGATGCCTGTAAAGAAGAAGATACGATTGCAGAGAATTTTGCGGATGAATATAACATTGATAAAGATACACTTATCTATAAATCTACGGGTTGTAAACAGTGTAACTATAGCGGTTACTCTAAACGACAATCGGTAGGTGAGCTTTTGATCATGACAGATGAGATCAAAGAGCTACTCAAAGAGACTACAGATGAGTACACCATCGCTTCTACACTAGAACAACAAGGTCATGAGACCATCTCTATCCAACTTAAAGCGATGCTACTTCGTGGTGAGACCTCTTTAGAAGAGGCCATACGTATTGGTCTCGCCCATGCCTAAGAGCACACCCGCTTTTACCTTAGTAGAGGTTTTAGTCTCTGTTGTTATCATCTCTGTCGTTATTGGTGCACTCCTACAGATCTTCTCTAACAATGCCTTTACCTTTCGAAGTGTCAACACCAAAATCACAGAGACTAATAGAGTCACTCTGTTGATTGGTAATACACTTTATGGATTAGAAGATGATAAGGTTCCTTTAGATGAACTCCTCAAAGAGTTTAACTTAGAAGATGAGCTAAGACGTAGACTCAAAAAGGTTAAAGTCGAGATCCTCTATACCGAGCTTCAAAGTATTGACTTTGATGATGCCGCTGAAGCTATCGCGCAAGATAGTGATGAAGATCAAGGGCTCATCCAAGATGCAGCAGAGGCAAGTAGTGCTTTAGAGATTGGACGTACCACTATGATCATTGATCATCAAAGTAGTAGTTACGTAAGGATTAAGTTTCAATGATACGAAGAGCCTTTACCCTAGTAGAGATGTTAATCGCTGTGGCACTTTTAGCAGTGATCATGATCTTCTTATATCAATCTGTTGCCACCTTACAAAAATCCAATACCTTTTATGGAGAGAAACTAGAAAATATTATCGATCAACAACAACTTTACAAAACCATCTTTTTAGATCTCTCTCTATCTATAGACGGTCAAGGAGAGATCCTCAATCAAAATCGTGATGAAGATGTTGTTTTGATGCAAACCAGCCATGTTGTGCACAACCATATCATGGCCTATATTGCGTACTTCATCAAAGAGAAACACCTCTACCGTGTAGAGTCTTATCAAAGACTAAAATACCCCTTTGAAAGCAACCTCAATGTCCAGATCGATGACTTTGGCCCCATGAAGACCTTCAGACTCTACAAAAACCAAACCCACTTCTTACTGCATACCAGCGTAGATGGAACCAAAGAGAGCCTCCTAAAGATCCGACATCTCAATTGATTGTAGTTCACCTTTGGTGAAGTGAAGAGCGTTGCCTTTGGCAAGGAAAATGGTAAATCGTAAATGGTAAATGGGAAGAGCAAGAGCGATTATCCACGAATTACGCGAATTAACAGGGTCTGCCCCCTTGGGTACTAATTTAAGAGCGAAGAGCAGTTTGCCCAGGGTCTGCCCCCTCGGGTACGGATTATTGGGATTAGTAGGATTAGAGCGTTACCTTTGGCAAAGTAACGAGTGAAGAGAGATGGCCTTCGGCAAGGTTAAGCGTTAAGCGTTAAGCGTTAAGCGTTAAGCGTTAAGCGTTAAGAAAGATGGCGCAGCTCATCTGAACCCAACCTGAACTTGTAAAAGTTTCAGATTTGGTGCAGATTGTGCGAAACATCTAGCCGACAACGCACTGCTGTGCGTCGAGAGCTAGATTTTCGTGCAAGGTGTGCCGAAGCTGGAACTTTTTAGAAGGGCTGCTTTAGCATTACCCACATCGTTGCCCCTTCTGTACCCACCGCCATCTCAAAACGAACAGGAACCGTAGCAGCAAGCGCGCGAATACTAAAACCAACATCATATTTCAGATCTTTAAAAAGCTCTAGGTTATACTCAGGAGCTACCCGTCCCACTTCAGCAAAGAGTACCGTCTGCCACCACATAATAGGGACAGGACTCCACTCTTGATCTTTCATAGGGTTAAACTGAGGGATTACTCTGTACTCCATAGCCCCATAGATCGCAGCCTTATCATTAAAACGGTTACTGTCATAAGCTCGTAATCTATCAAAACCACCCAGTCTCGCACCCTCCCACATCGGAGGTTGGCCTTTGTCATAAATCGTACTAGCTGTACCATCTGAAGTAATGTAGGGACTACTTTTATCCCATGAAGGTGAGTAGGCACTCCAGAAGTTAAAAGCTAGTACATTCTGTCTTGTGAAGGAGAAGTTCTCAAAATCAATATAGTGTGCATATGTTGCCTCTATGCTGCTCCACGCCTGTGTACTCTGACGAAGTCCAAAATCTTGTGCGTACTGTAGTTTAAAACTGTATCCGTTAGAGGGGTTATCTGGATAGTCTGTATTATCATGTTCTATATAAAATTTTAAACCATTGGTGGTAATCTCTGCATCTGGCTTAAACTTATCGGCAGTCCAACGTTGATAAAAAGGCTTAAATCCTAAAATCGTCTGCCCCGTTACAAAAGGTATACCCCCTCCAAATTTCTCACGGTTTATGGGAATACCTCTCATCGTCTCTATGACAGGTAAGGCATCTACTTTACTATCACCTAACGGCATCACGTATCTTAAGTCAATGTTGGCCCAATTGTTCCAACCCTGTGTTTGTAGAGGTGTACCACTTCCATTATCAGGGTCTAAATCTCGAACAGAGTCATTAGCCCCATTTAAGTAGAGACGTTGATTAGGGTAGTAAGAGCGAAGGCCTAGGTAGGAGACAAAAAATCGCTCTGTATAGGGTACCCTTACCCCTGTCACCGCTAAAAAACCCCCTTTAGTATAGGCACTTTCATCAACCGTTCCTGTTGCACTAATAGACTCAACAGGTAGTCGTTCACCCATAAAGAGTGTGGCAACTACTGTCATCTGTGGCTGTAAAAACCCATGAAAGATCCCGACAACACCACCCGTAAGACCCGTAGTGGTACTTGAAAAAACATAGGGAAGTGCGATCCATTGTGAAGTACTGTTTGCATCACGGCTTAACTCTTTAACGATAAATTCAGAGGCTTGTGCCGTTAAAAGTAGTAGATAAAGAGAGAGTAATATACGCATGAATGCTCTTTAAAAAGATAGTTGTTTAAAAGATTATAGCTTATTTTGTAGAGAAGAGATTGAAGTGGGGATCAAGACCCGAAGGTCTTGAAGAAAAATTAGAGTGCAGCTTTCGCTTGAGTCACAACAGCGCTAAATGCAGCTGCATCGTTCATTGCCATATCAGCAAGGATCTTACGATCTAGTTCGATTTCAGCTTTTTTAAGACCGTTAATGAATGTAGAGTAGTTAATATCATTCAAACGACATGCAGCATTGATACGGATGATCCATAGTTTACGGAACTCACGCTTCTTTTGCTTACGGTCACGGAATGCATAATACATACTGTGTTCAAGTTGCTCTTTCGCTTTACGGAAGTGCTTATGACGTCCCTGATAGAAACCTCTTGCAGCTTTTAGTACTTTTTTGTGTCTACGGCGTCTTACAACACCTGTTTTTACTCTTGGCATATCTTTCCTTTTTTCTTTACCGGTGAATCTTGATGATTTTCGGTGCCATCTTCATATGGACTTGCCCAGTTAAACTGGAGAATGGTTAAATGAAACGCTTACGCGATCATCGCTTTGATGTTTTTTACGTCAGCTTTTGCAACTACTTTAGGTGCATTTTGATCACGACGTGTTTTTGCATCTTGCTTAGTAAGAATGTGGCTTCTAAACGCAGTTCCGCGCTTGATCTGGCCATTTTTCTTTACTTTAAAACGCTTAGTAGCGCCTTTTACAGATTTCATCTTAGGCATTGTGACTCCTTCTAATTTTTACTATCTTACCTCAGTGGGCAAAATAAGTCCGTGATTATACCCAAATATTACTAAATTTTGTATCACTTGTTATGCACACAGTTAATTTAGACTTTAGTCACTAACTTTTGCTATACTATTTTTATGTCAAATATTGATTTTAAACAGATGTTAGACCAAGCTGATACTGAGTTTATCTACCTAGAAGAGCAGTGCCATAAAAGGGAGCATGAAGAGTGCGACATGAAGCTTCACGCCATAGCACTCATCACCCTCTTCAACTTCGCACTCAACCTACAACTCACCGGAAAAGATCTTATAGAGCTTCTCTATGACCTCAACGAAGAGCGTAGACTACATCAAGTGCTTATCAGCCCCTTTTTAATGCTTCTAGATGATAGAGAGCTCATCTGTAGAAAGTACGGTCACTCCTACCTCCTCTTCTTGTCAGAAAAAGCACAAGGCAAAGATGATGAAGAGATCATGAAAGTGTTGTTTACACAATAATTGCCTTTGGTAAGGGTCATTAAGAGTGAAGAGGAAAGAGGGAAGAGAAAGAGCATTGCCTTGGGCAAGGAAAATGGTAAATCGTGAATGGGAAATGGGAAGAGAAAGAGCCTTCGGCAATGATGAATGTTTAATTTTGAATGTTGAATTAAAGAGCGGTTCACCTTTGGTGGAGGAAAGAGGGAAGAGAGATGGCCTTCGGCAAGGTTAAGCGTTAAGCGTTAAGCGTTAAGCGTTAAGCGTTAAGCGTTAAGCGTTAAGCGTTAAGCGTTAAGAAAGATGGCGCAGCTCATCTGAACCCAACCTGAACTTGTAAAAGTTTCAGATTTGGTGCAGATTGTGCGAAAGATCTAGCCGACAACGCACTGCTGTGCGTCGAGAGCTAGATTTTCGTGCAAGGTGTGCCGAAGCTGGGACTTTACAAAAGTTTTAGATTTGGTGTGAGTTGTGGTGGGCGTGAACCCGAAGGTGCACTAGTGTGCATCGAGAGGTGAACCCCGCCGCAAATCGTGCCGAAGCTGAAACTTTTACTTCTTTTTCTCTTCTTTTTTTATTGGTAGGACTAGCATGTTGTAGTAGCGACCCTCAAAACGAGGTGACTTATCCATAACACCGATGTCCTCTACCATTGGCCAAACGCGAAGAAGTACTTCACGTCCCGCTTCTGGATGGGCCATCTCACGTCCACGAAGGAAGACACGAAACTTAACGTGCTTACCAGCTTCAAGGAACTCACGAGCATGCTTAACTTTGTAGTTAATATCGTTTTCAGCGATTTTAACAGAAAGCTTGATCTCTTTGACTTCGATCTTGATCTGGTTTTTGCGTTGCTCTTTTTTCTTCTTCTCTTCTTGGTATTTAAACTTACCATAATCCATAATCTTAGCCACTGGCGGTGTAGCATTTGGAGCGATTAGAACTAGGTCTAGTCCTAACTCATCTGCTTTATCTTGTGCTTCACGTGTAGAGATAATCCCTAGAGACTCTCCGCCATCGACGTTACAACGAACTTCGTTTACACGAATGTCTTCGTTCATTATGGTGTTATCTTTTTTTCGGTTCAAAAATTTACCTCGTTAATTTTTTGTTGAATCATAGCTAAGAATTCACTCTCGCTAAGATTGTATTGTTCGCGACTTCTACGGTCACGTACTGCAATAGTCTTGTTTTCTACCTCTTCATCACCAATTACGATGATCATAGGAACTCGACCTTTTTCAGCAGTTCTGATACGTTTGTTTAGGCTTTCATTCTTCGAGAAAATCTCGCTATCAGCACCTAGATCGATCAGTTTGTCTGCCAACTCTTTGGCATATACGTTGTGTGGCTCGGCAATAGGAACGATCGCAACCTGTGTTGGAGCGATGAACATTGGGAACTCACCCGCATAATGTTCCGTCAATATACCAATAAAGCGCTCAAAAGAACCTAAAATTGCTCTGTGAATCATAACAGGCTGTATTTTGTTGTTCTCATCACCACTATACTCAAGCTCAAAACGCTCTGGTAAGTTAAAATCTAGTTGGATGGTTCCACACTGCCATTCACGTCCAATAGCATCTGTGATCTTAATATCGATCTTAGGTCCGTAGAATGCTCCACCCCCTTCATCAATCTCATAAGGTAGACTGTTTTTATCCATCGCATTTTTAAGTGCGTTGGTTGAGATCTCCCAAACAGCATCATCACCTACTGCTTTTTCTGGCTTAGTAGAGACCATCATCTTGTAGTCAAAGTTAAACGTCGACATGATCTTATCTACAAAGTCAACAACCTCAATGATCTGCTCTTCGATCTGGTCTGCTGTACAGAAGATATGTGCATCATCTTGAGTGAACTCACGTACACGAAACAGTCCATGAAGCGCTCCTGTCATCTCATGACGGTGCACTACACCATACTCAAAATACTTTATTGGAAGATCACGGTAAGAGTGTGGTTCATCTTCGTATGCTTTGATGTGACCCACACAGTTCATCGGCTTCACACCAAACTCTACATCATCAATCTGTGTAAAGTACATGTTCTCACCGTAGTTTTGGTAGTGACCTGAAGTCATCCAAAGGTCAGAACGTAACATCTCCGGCCCACGTACTGGCTCATAGCCACGCTTACGGTGTGCTTTGAACAGAAGTGACTCTAAACGTGCACGCATACGCCCGCCCGCTGGAAGCCAGATAGGAAAACCTGCACCCACTTCTTCACGAAAACTAAAAAGCTTCATCTGTGCACCAATCTTACGGTGGTCACGTTTTTCAGCCTCAGCCAACATAGTCATGTGTGCTTTAAGAGACTCTTTGTCTGCAAATGCAATACCGTAAATACGTGTTAACATCTCATTTTTAGAGTCACCACCAAGGTAAGCCCCTGCGATCTTAAGAAGTTTAAAGCTACGGATCAGACCAATACTTGGCAAGTGTGGACCACGACAAAGATCTTCGAAGTCACCTTGTTTGTAGATAGAAACTGTATCACTAGGGATACGCTCCATAACAGCAAGCTTCAGGTGGTCATCGGCAAACTTGACCTTTGCCTCATCCATAGTGATCTCATAGCGCTCAATTGGTAACTTCTTTTTAGCAAAGCCCAACATCGCTTTTTCAATCTTTTTAAGATCACCCTCACCTATCTCTTCTTTAGTCTTAAAGTCGTAGTAAAAGCCCTCTTTGACAACAGGCCCCACATAGAACTCAGCATCAGGATAAAGTGACTTAATGGCTTGTGCCATAAGGTGTGCTGTAGAGTGACGAAGTACCTCAAGTGATTCAGCAGAGTTGTCTAACTCTATCTCCTCACCTGTGATGCCTTGTGCCTCAGCAGTTTGAAGATCGATGATCTCATCATTGTGTTTAATAGCGATTGCGCTCATTGTTTGTCCTTGCTCAAAGCACCCACCACGACAATAGGCAGAATGGATTTGAAGGTAAAATATTTGTGAAATTTTAGCTAAATATCACTTAATATCCAACGTGTTAAAGTATGCTAATCCAAAGCCTTAAGTAGACTTTCTAAACGCTCTTAAGCACTTCAAAAATTATCAACTTCTTGGCACACAATAAAGTGGATTTATAACTTTCATAACTTTTGCAACTAACTCGCATATTTTGTACGTTAGAATCTACCATATTATAAAGTGCAAAGGGTCATAAAATGAAATTAGACAACATTAATGAGTTGCTTAAAAAAAGCAAAAACAGTGAGATGCTATCACGCCGTGATGCTCTAAAACTTATGGGGATCTCTCCAATAGCCGCAGGTGTTTTGGCTTCAACCTCTTCAAGTTCGATCTCACAACTAGAGGCATCTTCTGCCTCTGGAAAGATCGTTATTGTTGGTGGAGGGGCAGGTGGTATTATGGCTGCGGCTCGCCTTAGCAGTGCGCTTTCCAATCCAGATATTACACTTATCGCACCCAATGAAGTACACCTCTATCAGCCTGGTCAAGTCTTTATGGCTGCAGGCGAGTACACCTTTGATGATATTGTTAAAAACAATGCAGACTTGATTCCAAGCGGTGTTAACTGGATCAAAGATGAAGTAGCTAGTTTTGATGCAGATAACAATAATGTTACAACACGCTCTGGAGAGAAGATCTCTTATGACTACCTTGTTGTTGCGACAGGTATCTCTTACCATTATGATGGGATCAAAGGCCTCAGTGAAGATGATATTGGTAAAAATGGTATCTCTAGTGTCTACCTTAACAATCCTGAAAAAGGTACTGCTGATGGTGGTATCATCACACACGACTGGTTCAACGAGCTACATGAAGCAGCTAAAAAAGGTAAACCTCGTGTTATCTGTACGCAACCTGGTACACCGATCAAGTGTGGTGGAGCACCACAAAAGATCCTTTACCTTAGTGATGACTACTTAAAAAGAGATGGTTTAACAGCGGACTTTACCTTTGCAACAGCGGGAGGGAAGCTCTTTGGCGCTGTTAAAGAGGTAGATGACACACTAAACAATGTGGTTCAACCTTATTATGGAAACATCACCAATAAGTTCAAACATAACCTTATTGAGATCGATGTTGAAAAGAAGGTCGCAACTTTTGAACACAAGTATACTGTGCAAGGTGAGTATGATGAAGATCTTGAGATGTATGACACCATTGATAAGAGAGAGATCGTTGAGATGGAGTATGATTTTATCCATATCGTACCGCCAATGAGTGCCGCTAATGCTGTGGTCGACTCAAATCTTGGTTGGCAAAAAGGGACAGCAAAAGGGTGGCTTGAAGTAGACAAAGAGACCCTACAACACCGTCGTTATCCTAATGTTTTTGGTATTGGAGATGTTCTTGGTGTACCTAAAGGAAAGACCGGAGGATCTGCTCGTCATCATGGACCAATCATGGTCGCAAACCTTCTTGCTCAAATGGAAGGCAAAGCTCTTAAAGAGAAGTTTGATGGATACACTGTTTGTCCTCTTAAAACACGTTACGGCAAGATCATCATGGCAGAGTTCGACTACAATGGTGCGGCACCATCATTCCCTCTAGCCATCGGTGAAGAGCGCTGGATCTGGTGGGCTTTCGACCTCTACATGCTAAAACCAATGTACTGGTACCTCATGATGAGAGGTCTGATGTAATAACCCGTTAAGAAAAAGCCAACTGCTTGGCTTTTTTAGGGTTAGCACCAAAAGGAGATATGCCAAAGGCATCGACTGACGGAGCCAGATAAAGCAAAGCTTTATCAAAACATCACGATGTACAAAGTACGAGCCAAAAGATGCAAAGCATCACATGAAAGTAATGTACGAAGTACGAACGTAAGCCAGCATAAAGCAAAGCTTTATCAAAACATCGCGATGTACAAAGTACGAGCTAAAAGATGCAAGCATCACAAAAAAGTAATGTACGAAATACAAACGAACACCAAGATAAAGCAAAGCGCTATCGCCTCGTGACGTACGAAGTACAAACCAAAACAAAGTACAAATGCACCCCAAATATAATCAAAACAGCTATCCATTCTAATCATATATATCGCAATA
>Ga0256826_1000308_pt1 | contig 28676 bp, 21 predicted proteins | sample CV79metaG_FD_185975 | JGI IMG/M metagenome (GOLD analysis project Ga0256826, IMG submission 185975) | Hydrothermal vent microbial communities from East Pacific Rise, Pacific Ocean - CV79 | ecosystem: Environmental > Aquatic > Marine > Hydrothermal vents | place: Pacific Ocean: East Pacific Rise...
AGCAGAGCAAAACTTCTTCCACGTCCAGGTATAACTGAATCAGCTGTAGCTGCAGAGACACCTGAGACAAAAGAACAGATCGTTATACAATCAGTAGATACTGATGTATTACTTGCTAAAGCAAAGACGGATGCTGCACAGATTATTGCAGCTGCCAAGGCAGAAGCTGATCAACTGAAAAAACAAGCTGGAACAGTAGCATCTGTTGCTGTATCCACTGAGACTATAACGGACGTGCCACAGGGTGCGAATGATTCAGGAGAGCATGAAATGAATGAAAAAGAACGGATCATGGCCCTTGATTCTGTAAATCAGGGTCTAGCCGCATTAAAAAAGGCCTACGGATTAACTGACGATCAGTTTGACGCCTTGACAAGCTTCGCTGGAGCACACTCAATCCTTGGTCGGGTTCCTGGAGTTTCTGCAGCACCTGTTGAAAGCACCCCAGCTCCTGCACCTGCTGAAAGTACCCAAGCTCCTGCTGTTGATGAGAGTGCAGTGAAAGCAAAAGATGAGGCAGCTGCCAGGGAAGCAGCTGAAGCTAAGGCCAAAGCAGAAGCCGATGCGAAGACAAAAGCAGATGCTGAGGTAAAATTAAAGGCAGACGCTGATGCAAAATTAAATGCTGAAGCAGATACAAAGGCAAAGGCAGCCGATGATGTTAAAGCTAAAGCAAAGGCTGATGCAGAAGCGAAAGCTAAAGAAGAAGCTGCCGCTAAAGTCAAAGCAGATGCAGAGGCAAAAGAAGCAGCTGAGGCGAAAGCAAAAGCAGCAAAAAAAGTCAAATCTACAGAAGCAGCTGCACCTGTAGCAAGCGGTGAACTTGCTGCTGCTGAACTTACTCTTGAAACAACGACACTTGCTGATCGTTCAACCAAAATTGATCCTAAACTATATGGGACTAATTACTCTGGTGAGATTCGTCCGGTATCGATTGGGAATGGGGACAGTGCCATTACTGTAGGTGGTGCTACTTCCATGCCGTTCCAGCTTTTTGAAGGGGATCATCCTCACAAGCAGCTTATTGCCATGGAAGTGACCGATGTGAACCCTGAAGAATGGCCGGAAACGGTTTCCAGGCATTTTGCAGATGTTTTAGATAATCCTGTTGCCTGGGCTCAAAAATGTGCAAAAACTTACGGTGCAGAAGCCATTGCATTCACTCTCGGCTCCACGGATCCAAATGGGTTGAATCGTTCAGCAGCAGAAGCGGCAAAAACAGCAGCCGATGTCATCGCTGCTGTTGATGTGCCTGTTATTGTCTGGGGATGTGGCAATCCTGGTAAGGATACAGAAACATTAAGGGAAATTACCTCTGTTATTGGCGATAAAAAGGTATGTCTGGCTCCTCTTGAGGATTCCAACTACAAGACTATTGGTGCTACTGCCATGGCCTTTCAGCATCCCATTGTTGCTGCCTCTCCAATTGATGTAAACCTTGCTAAACAGCTTAATATTCTCCTTGAGAATCTTGGGGTGTCCCTGAACACAGTTCTTATGGATCCATCAGTTGGAGCACTTGGATACGGCATTGAATATACGTATTCAGTAATGGAACGTATCAGGATTGCTGCCCTTACCCAGCAGGATGAAAAACTTATGGTACCAATAATATGTAACCTTGGTTGTGAGGTATGGAAAGCCAAGGAAACAAAACTTCCCAGCGATGATATGATTGGTGATCAGGAAACTCGTGGTATCATGATGGAAGCACTCACTGCAAGTTGTATGCTTATGGCCGGTGGCGAAGTGATGATCATGCGTCATCCTAAAGCCATTGCCATGACTAAATCGCTTATTAACGGTTTAATGGACTGATTATTTCATAATGATTAAAAAGTATGAACCAGATTTCTTTTTTTGTTTAAACAGGAGTTGAAAATATGTCGAAAATAATTTGTTCAGCAGCCGTACGTGGTGCACAAAAAATCATAGATATGGCCGAAAGCACTTATGAAGATGCTGTAAAAAAATATGGCGAAGACAAAGACGTCTCTTTTCCAAATACCGCCTATTACCTGCCTATTATTTACAGTATGCTGGGAGCCAAAGTTGAGAAGCTTGGTGATATGAAAGATATCTTCCATGAATGTCGAAAGCTTATGCCAGCAATTGTTACCGAAGATATCTGGCTTCCCTATCTTGCTCCTGCATTAGACGCGGGTATGGCAACATTCTTTGCAGAAGAGATGTATGAGTCCATCCGTTACCTCAATGATTCCAGTTTGTACACTGCCACAGAAGATCCTACCGCCGATAATTATTGGCTTGGAGCTGCTGATGACGTTATTTTCCGGAAACGTGGTGTTGAATTTGTTGATGGCTCGGCTCCAGGTTTTGCTGCAATCCTTGGTACTCCAAAAGATCCTGAAATGGCTGCTAAAATCGCCCTGGAACTTCAGGAAAAGAATCTTTATATCTTTATGCATGAGCAAACTGGAGGCATCAGTCTGCCTGAGCAGTTAGTCAAGCAGGATGTTCAGGTTGGCTGGGGTACACGTCTTGTTCCCTTTGGTCGTGAATATACAACTGCTGTTTTTGCCATCGGCTTTGCCTGTCGTGTGGCGCTTGCCTTCGGTGGCGTGAAACCTGGCGATTATGCAGCGAATCTTAAATACAATAAAGATCGAACCTTTGCCTTCGTTATGGCTTTTGGTGAGGTTAGTGATGAGTGGTATGCAAATGCCGCTGGCGCCATTAACTGGGGCTTTCCTACCATTTCTGATTATGATATTCCGGAAATCCTACCTACTGGTGTATGCACTTATGAACATGTTGTTGCCAACGTTCCCCATGACGATATCGTCCAGAAGGCTATTGAAGTTCGTGGCTTGAAGGTAACTATTTCAAAAATCGATATTCCCATGTCCTTTGGTCCCGCCTTCGAAGGTGAACGAGTAAGAAAGGATGATCTTTTTATGGAGTGTGGTGGTGGTCGTACACCTGGTGTTGAGGTTCTTATCTCCAAGGGGATGGATGAAATTGAAGATGGTCTTGTGACCCTTGAAGGGAAAGATATTTCTGACCTTGAGCAGGGAGAGAATGTGCCTCTTGGAATTCTTGTTGAGGTCGCCGGTCGTGAAATGCAGTCAGATTTCGAACCAATCCTTGAGCGTCAGTTTCACCATTTAACCAACTATATTCAAGGTATTATGCATATGGGGCAGCGTAATATCATGTGGGTTCGTATTGGAAAAGCCTCCGTTGAAAAAGGATTCTCCTTTAAACATATTGGAAAAGTTCTCCATGGAAAACTGCATCAGGAATTTGGTGCCATAGTTGATAAAATCCAGGTAAAACTATTCACCACTGAAGAAGGCGTTCAGCACGTTACTGATCTTGCTAAATCGGTATATCACGAACGTGATCTTCGTCTTGGCGCAATGACCGATGAAACAGAAGATGTTTTCTACTCCTGTACTCTGTGTCAGTCTTTTGCTCCCAGCCATGTTTGTGTTATTACCCCTGAGCGTATCGGGATGTGTGGTGCCTATAACTGGCTTGACGGTAAAGCCTCTTACAATATAAATCCTACTGGACCTAATCAGCCAATTGCCAAAGGTGAGTGTACTGATCCAGATAATGGATATTATAAAGGAATTACAGAATTTGTTAATCAGGCCTCTCGTGGTGCTGTTCCTGAGGTTAGTTGTTATTCACTTATGAACAATCCCATGACTGCCTGTGGTTGTTTTGAAGCCATTGCTGCCATGTTGCCTCAAGCTAATGGAATCATGGTGGTTAACCGTGATTATCTTGGCATGACCCCTTCAGGAATGAAGTTTACCTCCCTTGCCGGAATGGCAGGTGGTGGTATGCAAACACCTGGATTTATGGGAGTAAGCAAACACTATATGACCTCCAATAAACTCTTTAAAGCAGAGGGTGGGTTAAAGCGTGTTTGCTGGTTGCCCAAAATGCTGAAAGATGAACTTGCGGATAAGCTTAAAGCGGTGTGTGCTGATATCGGTATGCCAGAACTTTTCGATATGATTGCCACTGAAGAGCAGGGAACAACAGAAGAAGATATCCTTGCATTCCTCAAGGAGAAAGGTCATCCTTGTTTAGAAATGGAAACAGCAATGTAAATTAAGAAGAAAGGTATTTTTTCAAGACTTTTATCTTCAAGACTTTTAAAACTTTTTTTATATAGAGAACCGGAGGAGTAACCATGGCCTTAACAGGTATTCAAATCCTTAAAATGCTGCCCAAAAAAAATTGTGGCGAATGCAGCATCCCAACATGTCTTGCTTTTGCTATGAAAGTAGCCGCTGGTCAGGTGGAAATTGGAGATTGTCCTTATGCAACTGAAGAGGCCATAGCTACCATCGGTGAGGCATCCGCTCCGCCAATTCGTTCTATTAAGGTTGGTACTGGTGATGATACCTTTACTGCAGGCGGAGAAACCTGCATGTATCGTCATGATAAACGTTTTGAGAATCAGACTGGTATTGCAGTGCTTGTCACTACTGAGCAGAGTAATGCAGATGTGGAAGGGCGCATTGAACGGTTCAACAAGTTTGAGTATGAGCGTGTTGGGGTGATCATGAAAGCGGATCTTATTGCCGTTAAAGATGCAAAGAATGACGAAGCTTCTTTTACTGCACTCACGCAAAAGGTAATTGATGGTTCGTCAAGAGCTGCAATTATCCTTATCAGTGAATCAGCTGCGAATTTGAAGGCTGCCGCCAAAGTATGTGGAGATCGTACTCCAATTCTTTATGGCGCAACCCTTGAAAATGCCGACGATATGGCAAAACTTGGGGAAGAGTGCAAAGCACCTGTCGGGGTAGCAGCAAGTAACTTGGATAACTGCGTAGAAATCTCTGAGAAACTGATGGCTGCAGGCCTGAAGGATCTGGTTATTGATACAGGAGCAAGAACCATACGTGCTGCATTTGAAGATAACGTAGTTGCCCGTCGTGCTGCCGTTACCGCTAAATTCAAACCACTGGGTTTCTCAACCATCACCTTTCCATGTGATATTTCAGATGATCCAATGATGGAAGCAATGGTTGCCTCAGTTCTTATCGCCAAATATGCAGGTATAGTTGTTCTTTCTGATATTCAGGGAGATCTTATATTCCCACTGTTCCTTGAAAGAATGAACATCTTTACTGACCCTCAGCGTCCAATGGTAGTTACTGAAGATGTTTATCCTCTGACCGGGCCTGACGAGAATTCGCCAGTTGTTATAACCTGTAACTTCTCTCTTACCTATTTTATCGTATCAGGTGAAATTGAAGGTTCCAAGGTTCCAACCTGGCTCCTTATAAAAGATACTGAAGGACTTTCAGTTCTTACTGCCTGGGCAGCCGGTAAATTTGGCGCTGATGTAATTGCCCAGTTTATCAATAAGAATGGAATTCTTGAAAAAGTTAAACATCGTGATCTGATTATTCCAGGATATCTTGCCTCCATGAAAGGAGAGCTTGAGGAAGAGCTCCCTGATTGGACTATCATTATTGGACCTCGTGAGGCCGGGCATTTGCCAGCATTTCTTAAAGAATGGAAACCTTCTGCCTAATTAGAAGTAATCTATGAGCACTGTTACACTGAACATAAATGGCGATCAAATTGTTGCAGAAAAGAACTTAACAATTCTTGAAGTAGCAAAACGATCTGGGATTGTTATACCAACTCTCTGTTATGTAAAAGGAAAGCCAGCAGAGCATCCTTGTGATGTCTGTGTGGTTGAGGTTGAAGGTGAGGATGGGTTGTTGAGATCCTGTGTTACTGTAGCCACTGATGGAATGGTAATTCAAACAGAATCAGAAGATGTAATTAAACATCGCCAGGAACGCCTCGCTCTTATTTCCGAAACGCACTTTGGAGATTGCAAAGCACCCTGCAATCTGACTTGTCCCGGTCAGATTAATGTTCAGGGCTACATTGCCCACGTGGCTAAAGGAGAATATGAAGAGGCTCTACGAGTGGTTATGGATCGAAATCCTGTACCATTCTCTGTTGGTCGTGTTTGCCCTCGTTTTTGTGAAACAAGATGTAGACGCATTCTTATAGACGAACCTGTCTCCATTAATCACCTGAAACGTTTTGTTGCTGACTGGTGCATGAAGAATGAGATCGATCTTAAAATTCCAAAAGATGCGCCCACCGGCAAACGAATTGCTGTTATCGGTGGTGGTCCTGCCGGTCTCGCAGCTGCCTGGTTTTTAACAAAGAAAGGCCATGAGGTTACAATATTTGAAGCAGCTCCTAAACTTGGAGGGAATCTTCGTTATGGCTTTCCAGATTATAAAATCCCCAAAGAGATAGTTGATTATGAAGTAAATGCCATATTACGCATGGGGATCAATGTCCGTCTTTCTCAACGCTGGGGAACAGATTTTACTCTCCAGGATTTAAAAGATACCGGATATGATGCTACCTTTATTGGAATTGGTGCAACTGTTGATGTACCCTTTGATGTGCCATGTACCGATAAACAAAATGTGTATACAGCTGCCAAATACCTCAGGCAGATTAATGAAGGAAGAGATCTGGAACTTGGCAGAAAAGCTGCTGTAATTGGTGGTAATAATATCGCCATGGAAGTTGCAAGATCCTTGCTTCGGCAAGGTGTTGAGCAGGTTACTGTAATTTATCCGCGTGCCAGGCTGGAAATGCCAGCCAATCAACGAAATGTCAAAGAAGCTGAAAATGAAGGTGTTCAGTTCCTTCTCATGGCTTCCCCGAGTGGACTTTGTGCCGTACCTGAATCAAATCATCGCCTTAAACTTGATCTCATCAGAATGAAACTTGGTGAGCCTGATAAAAAAGGCAAACGTGATATTCTGCCAATCCCTGATTCAAAAAATACTCTCAGTGTTGATACTGTTGTTTCTTCTCTTGGCCAGATGGCTGTGGCCGGAAATATGGTTGGTGGAGAACTTGAAGCTTTACTCAAAATAAAACCCAACGGGATGTTTTTTGTTAACACCCGTAGTGCAGAGACCAGCGTACAGGGAGTTTTTGCCGGAGGTGATGCTTCAACCGGTTCAAAATCTGTAATCCAGGCTGTTGTTTCAGCACGGCGAGCTGCAAATAATATGCATGCCTATGTTATGGGATGTGAAAAAGATCCCGCTGATAACCGTTTTAACTTTACCCGGGGAAAAGGCTTTGACGACGTATCCCTGGCAAATTTTGATGGTATTGGCATTAATCTTCGTGAGAAAATGCCCACCAGGCCTCCAGAAGTATGCACTCAGGATTACGACGAAGTAAAATTGGGTTTCACCGAAAAAATGGCACGACGTGAGGCGGAAAGGTGCCTTAAGTGTGGTTGTACTGCCTTTGAGCGATGTGACCTGAAACGTCTTGATATTGACAATAAAATTAATATCAATAAAACCGGCATGGGCAAAGTTCCCGTGTATCCGCTTAATGAAAGCCATAGCGCCATCACTATTGACCCCAATAAATGTATTTTCTGCGGCAGATGTGAACGATCCTGTGAATATGATGCCTTGGAAGTTCGAGCCGACTCCCTTGATGAACAAGGCAGACCTCTAGGGTTAGTCATTGAATTTAAAGAAAACTGTGTCTCCTGCGGAAAATGTGTTGATAACTGTTCAACAGGTGCACTGAATAAAAAGAATCGCATTGTTCCTATTCAGTCGGAAGAAGTACGAGAGATCAAAACAACCTGTCCCTATTGCGGAACAGGTTGCCAGATGATCCTGAAAGTAAAAGGTCAGACATTAATGGAAGTCACCGCAGATCCTGACATTGGACCTAACTTTGGAGATCTGTGCGTTAAGGGAAGATTTGGGCACAGCTTTATCCAGCATCCTGATCGCTTGACAACCCCAATGATCAGAAGGCAAAAGGGTATGCCCCTTGAACCGGTGAAATGGGATGAAGCCTTGGACTTTATGGGGCAGGCTTTCTCAAAAATACTCGGAGAACAAGGATCGGATGCACTGGCCGGATTATCTTCTGCCAGATGCACAACAGAAGAAAATTATGCCTTTCAAAAATTTTTCAGGGCAGGGATAGGGACAAATAATATAGACCACTGTGCCAGATACTGACACAGTCCAACTGTGACCGGTCTGGTCACAGTTCTTGGTTCGGGTGCAATGACAAATACCATCAACGGCATCCTTAAAAGCGATGTTATGCTGGTGATTGGTTCTAACACTACAGAGACTCACCCCATTATCGGCTTGCGAATGCTTGCAGCAGTTGAAAAAGGATCAAAATTGATAGTTGCTGATCCGCGAAAAATTAAACTGTGTGATTCAGCTGTTGGGTGGATGCAGCAACGGCCTGGTACTGATGGAGCATTGATTAATGCCTTGTGTAATGTCATTATGGCAGAAGGTCTTGAAGATAAAGAATACATTGCAGAACGTACCGAGAATCTTGATGTCTTTAAAGAAGCAATTGCGGATTGCACTCCTGAATGGGCTGAAGAGATAACCGGAGTTGCTGCTGCCACTATAAGGGAAGTTGCCAGAATATTTGCTGGAGCTGAGCGGGCTGGAATCTATTATACCATGGGAATTACCCAGCATACTTCCGGAACTGATAATGTTTGTGCCCTTGCCAATCTTGCCATGATTACTGGAAATCTTGGTAAAGAGGGTGCTGGCTTAAATCCTCTTCGTGGGCAAAATAATGTTCAGGGTGCTAGTGATATGGGCTGTAATCCAAGCTTCTTCCCTGGATACCAGAAGACAGCAGATAAGGCTGCCTGCGATAAGTTTTCAGAAATATGGGGATCACCTGTATCAGATAAACCTGGTCTTATGGCTACTGAAATTCCGGATGCCATAACGGACGGGAAGCTGGCAGGACTCTGGATAATGGGTGAAAATCCCATAATAAGTGATCCTAACAGTGATCATGTGAAAAAGGCTTTTGCACAACTTGAATGTTTGGTGGTTCAGGATATTTTTCTTACGGAAACTGCTCAAATAGCAGATGTAGTTTTACCGGCAGCAGTGTTTGCTGAAAAAGATGGAACATTTGCCAATACTGAAAGGAAGGTGCAGCGTGTTAGACGGGCATTAATTCCACCAGGAGATGCAAGAGATGATTTATCCATCATTAATATGGTAAGTAATCGCATTCTTGGTACTGCCAATAATGGTTTCAACAGCTATTCTGATCCAATATATCACACGGTGGCTCCCTTTGCTGCTGATGTTTTTGAGGAAATCACAAAATGCTGGGTCGCCATGGCAGGCATGAGTTATGAGCGTATTGAAGAAGAAGGACTGGTTTGGCCATGTCCTGACAAGGATCATCCCGGCACCCCTATTCTTCATATTGGCTCATTTCCACGTGGTAAAGGGTATTTGTCAGCAGTAACCTGGTCAGGTCCTGCTGAATTACCGGATGATGAATATCCACTGGTTCTGACAACAGGACGTGTACTGTACCAATACCACACCGGAACCATGACTAGAAGATCAGAAGTGCTTGAAGGTTCTGCCCCTTCAGCGTTTGTGGAAATGAATCCTGAAGATGCTGAGCACTTACAGGTTTCAGATACTGAAATTGTTCGTGCGAGCTCCAGACGCGGGTCTATAAAACTTGCGGTCAAAATTACTGATCGAGTTACTAAGGGATTGGTTTTTATACCATTCCATTATAAAGAAGCATCTGTCAATCTGTTGACTAATAATGCCCTTGATCCGCATTGTAAAATTGCCGAAGCCAAGGTGTGTGCCATTAGGGTTGAAAAGATTAAAGAAGCAGTTGCATTGTAAATATTACTAGTTATCAATCAATATTAGCCCAGGAGTTAAATAATGGGAAAAGCAAATATGCACAGAGAAGGTGCTGTGATGATACTCGGTGGTGGCATAGCCGGTATTCAAGCCGCCCTGGATATGACCGAACTTGGTTATTATGTCTATCTGGTTGAAAAATCGCCTGCAGTAGGTGGGGTGATGGCACAACTCGACAAGACGTTTCCAACCAATGATTGCTCTCTCTGAATCCTGGCGCCAAAGCTGGTAGAGGCCGGTCGGTCTCCAAACATAGAGATGGTAACAAACGCTGATTTCCTGGCGTTGGAGGGGAAACCTGGAAATTTCACAGCGAAGCTGAATATTCGGCCACGTTATATTGATGCTGATGCCTGTACCGCCTGTGGTCTCTGTACCCAGTACTGTCCAAAACATCATTCTGATCCATACAACGAAGGCCTTTCCATAACACGGCCTATACATATTGATTATGCCCAGGCGGTTCCGGCCACCTACTATATCGATCCTTCATCCTGTATGTTTCTTCAGCATGATACCTGCCAGATCTGTGTTCCTGTCTGTCAGAGTCATGCCATTAATTTCAGTCAGAAACCAGAGGCTCGTGATCTGAAAGTCGGAGCAGTTATTCTTTCTCCGGGTTTTGGAAAAATTGCCGAAGGCACGTTAGAAAAATTCAGTTATGGAAAACATCCTGATGTTGTAACTGCCTACGAATATGAAAGGATGACAACCGCATCCGGACCATTTATGGGTGAGATTAAATGCTTTTCTGATGGAAGACATCCAAAATCCATGGCATTTATTCAATGTGTCGGTTCTCGTGACCTTGGCTGTGATAACGGATACTGTTCTTCTGTTTGCTGCATGTATGCAATTAAAGAAGCGCTGGTTACTAAAGAACATGATCCTGAAGTGGATATCACCATTTACTATATGGATATCCGTACACAGGGGAAAGATTTTGATGCGGCGCGTGAGCGTGCAGAAGCAATTGGTATAAAATTTGTGCGTGCCAAAGTTGCAGACGTAACTCCATGGGATAATCATCTGAAACTGACCTATTCAACACTTGACGGGCAACACAAGTTTGATTCCCATGATATGGTAGTGCTTTCTGTTGGCCTGGAATCACCAAAAGATGCGCAGAAAATCGCAGATATTACAAAAATTGATCTGAATAAATATGATTTTTGTAAAACCGCAACCTTTACTCCCCTTGAAACCAGCCAGAAAGGTATTGTTGTTGCCGGTGCATTTCAGGGGCCAAAAGATATTCCAGAGTCTGCCACTCAGTCATCAGGCGCAGCAAGTCTTGCCGCCATTACCCTCAAGAGCCAACGTGGCAAGGGCACTGTCCAAAAGGAATATCCCGAAGAGCTTTCCGTAACAGCTGACGATGAGGTTCGCATCGGTGTTTTTGTTTGTCATTGCGGAATAAATATCAGTTCTGTTGTTGATTGTCCTGACGTTGCAAATGATGCAGGTGGTATGGAAAATGTTACCTATTACACCGAGAATCTCTATTCCTGTTCGCAGGATGCTCAGGAACAGATCAAAAAAACCATCAAAGACCAAAAATTGAACAGGGTTGTCATCGCAGCATGTTCGCCGCGCACCCATGAGCCCCTTTTTCAGGAAACTCTGAAAGATGCAGGACTCAACAGGAACCTTTTTGAAATGGTAAATATTCGGGATCAATGCTCCTGGGTACATGCAAACGAGCCAGAAGCCGCAACTCAGAAATCAAAAGATCTTGTGCGCATGGCTGTTTCTAAAGCTGCTCATATTCAGCCTTTGCCTGAGCAGACTGTTCCCGTAACTCCCAAGGCACTTGTGCTAGGTGGTGGGGTCGCTGGCCTTACTGCCGCTTTGTCACTGGCTGATCAAGGATACCCCTCCGTAATTGTGGAAAAAGGTGAGAAGATTGGCGGTCAGATGTTGAATCTGAGAAACACCTTTTCTGGTGAAACAATTGCTTCTCATTTGAAGACGCTCACTGCAAACGTGAAAAAGTCCAAAAATATAGAGGTAATGCTGAATTCAGAGCTTGTTGAAACCGCTGGTTTTGTCGGAAACTTCAGCTCAGTTATTGCCACTGGCAAGGGTAAGGAAAAGAAAGAAAGCACCTATGATCATGGTGTTGTGGTCGTTGCCACCGGTGGCCATGAGCATCGTCCTGATATGTACGAACTTGGTAAATCCAAGAAGGTTGTTACCCAGCAGGAGCTTGAAACAAAGCTGGCTGGTCGTGCCAAAAATCGTGCACCGGGTTCCATTGTTATGATTCAATGTGCAGGTTCTCGCGGTGATGATTTAAACTACTGTTCCAAGGTCTGTTGTAACCATGCAATGAAAAATATCCTGAAAATCAAGAAAATTAATCCTGATTCTCAGATTATTGTTCTCTACAGAGATATCCGTACCTACGGTTTTGCAGAGGATGCCTACCTTGAAGCCCGCAAAAAAGGTGTTATTTTTATCCCCTATGAAATGGATAGAAAACCTGTTGTGAGTTCAAAAGGCACAAAAATTCAGGTTGATTTCTTCGATTCCATTATGCAGGAAGATGTGAGTATGCATCCTGACCTTGTTGCCCTCTCTGTTGGTCTTGTGCCAGATGGGACAGAAGAGCTTTCCAAATTATTGAAATTGCCGGTTACCGCCAACAATTTCTTTCTGGAGGCCCATGTAAAACTTCGCCCAGTTGAGATGGCTGTTGAGGGAGTCTATGTTTGTGGTCTTGCTCACGGACCAAAGCCAATAGATGAAACAATTGTTCAGGCTCAAGCTGCAGCAGCTAAGGCAGCAATGCCTCTTGTCAACGGACATGTGAACGTCGATCCCATTGTCTCCAGTGTTCATCAGGATGATTGTATCGGTTGTGGGATATGTACCAGCCTCTGTCCTTATGGTGCGATTGTTATGAAAAAAGTGAATAAGAAACGCAAAGCTGAGACTGTTGCGGCATCATGCAAAGCGTGTGGTATCTGTGCATCACATTGTCCAACATTTGCCATCTCCATGGGTGGATTTACCAACGAGCAACTGATTTCACAGATAGAAGCATTTGGAAATAAAAAAGAAGAAGTAGAGGCCTGATTAAGAGGTCGATACAAATAATTCGGAGAATATAATGTCAGATAACGAATTCAGCCCAAAAATTCTTGGGTTCCTCTGTAACTGGTGCTGTTATGCAGCAGCTGATGCTGCCGGGGTGTCGCGTTTCCAATACCCCCCAAATATGCGTACGGTACGGGTTATGTGTACTGGAAGGGTAGACCCTTCTTTTGTTTTAAAAGGATTCCTTGAAGGAGCTGACGCCATATTTACCGGCGGCTGACAACTTGGCGAATGCCATTACCAGGTTGGTAATTATGACGCGATGGGAATGGATGCACTGGTTAAGAAAGTGCTCCGTGATGTAGGAATAAATGAAGAGCGATACAGCCTGCAGTGGGCTTCTGCTGCTGAAGCACCACGTTTTGTGCAGTTGATTACTGATTTCACCGAACAGATGAAAGATCTCGGTCCTATTGGTGAAGCAGAAGGTCTGTCAAAAGAAGAGGTTCAGGAAAGACTCCAAGAGGCACTTGATGCGGTTTCGAGCCAAAAAGTACGAATTGGATTTGGTAATGCAAGTAAAGTCATACGTAAAGATGGAATCTGGACTGATGAACATATCAGTGGCATTATTAATAAAAAAATGGAAAAATCGTTAGCTTCTCTTAGTAAGTAGCATTTTCGAGTTCTTAAGTTTAGCCCTGTTTTCTTTTTTTAGAAAACGGGGCTTTTTTTTGCTAAACTCTTTTTAAGAAAGTAATCGATACATTTTATATATACGCTTTTTTGAAGCGTACAGGGAAATTTGGGGAAAAATGGATTAATATCTTCCCCCATATAAGCTGTTTTATTAAACTGGCAACCAGTAAGAGGAGGTTGGTTGGATTGGCTTTCCAGCAAGGAGGCTAATTTTTCAGGGAAGGCAGGAGAGAAGGCGAAAGGAAGTAGCGCAAAATATCCTGAAGATATTTTACGCTAAGAATTACCAAATTCAGGCTTTTTCTATTTCAATAACGGTTACTTCATAATTTAACGGGTGCCCGGCAAGTGGGTGGTTATAGTCCACAGTAACCGTTTCCTCGGAAATCTCAACAATGGTGGCAGGCACCTGATGGCTTTTTCCGTCTCTGTCCACATTCATGGACAGGAGCAGGCCTACCTTTGGCTCTATTTTATTGGTGAATTGTGAGATTGGCAGTTCGTGGAGTAAGTCAGCTCGACGTATACCATATTCACCTTCTTCAGGAGTCATTTTGACGGTTCGCATTTCGCCAATTTTCATACCCGGGAGTATCTGTTTATACGGTTTTGCGGTCCGTGCGTCTGCAAGGTCAATTATTTTTGGTTTGGATTTGGAAACAGTTTCAAAAACCGTTTCATTATCCAGGCTACCTATATACGAAATTGTTACTTTATCGTTTGCTTCTACCTGTGCCATAATTATATATTTGCTCCTGCGCTGTTGCGATAATGTATTTTTGAGTGAGCCCCTGACTGGGAAAATCACATATTATTGACAAACTCATAAAAGTAATGATTCGGACGGCTAATGTAAAAACTTCCTATTTGAGGAAGATAAATTTGTTGAAGTGATGCATAGTTAAGTACGTCGTAACGACAGCCAATTTGCAATGACGAAGAAGATGAAGAGCTTTTTTTATGCCATCTATAACGAGGTCTGCGTTATTCTATACCATCATTATGTCTTTGGCAATATGTTGCATGGATAAAGCTGTTTCTTGACAAATAATTATCTTGAGCCTAAAGTGCAGATTTTTTATCATCCGATATTATTGTAGGACTATAGAATGAAACTTGAATGTGACAAGTATAAAGAAACTATGGAATCGGAAGATGCAGAGTGTCGGCACCCCAATGACTATTGTCAAACCAGAAATTCCTGCATGATTCGATTCATGGAAAAAGAACGAAAAAGAGAGCAAGATCGTAAAGAGGCAAGACAAAGATGATAGAACTGGATTTTGCAAAAAATAAGGAAGGATTGCTGCCGGCGATTGTACAGGATAGCGAAAGTGGAGAAATTTTGATGCTCGCTTACATAAATGCAGAATCATGGAAAGAAACGCTGTTAACTGGAAAGGCACATTACTGGAGCAGGTCGAGGAAAAAATTATGGCTCAAAGGTGAGTCATCCGGGCATGTGCAGCTTATTCGTGATATCCTGATAGATTGTGATCAGGATACAGTTGTTTTCAAAGTTGAACAACTTGGGGGAGCTGCATGTCATAAAGGATATGGGTCATGTTTTTTTCGCCGGGTGAATGGTGATATGATGCAAACAATTGGAGAGCTTGTTTTTGATCCGGCTGTTGTGTATAAAAAATAAATTAGGGCTTAAAAAAATTAAACATGGCTGATATTGCGCTTGGATTTGGGGGATATTTTGATGTTGAGATTTAGGGAAATCGCAGACGTAGTGAGATACGTTGAGGATTTTACGATTGAACAACAGCAAAAGATGCCCCCAAGACAAGATGCTGGATTATCCATGTTAATTATTTACAGCTCTTAGTAGGTCAAAATCATAGTTCCATAAACGGAGAAAAGAATGAATCAATTAAAACTCGGACTGCCAAAAGGAAGTCTTGAAAAAGCTACAATAGAGCTTTTTGAAAAGGCCGGGTGGCTTATAAAACCGAAATCCAGAAACTATTTTCCTGAGATTGATGACCCAGAGCTGGTTTGCTCCATCTGCCGTCCCCAGGAGATGTCCAGATACGTTGAATCCGGGATTCTTGATGCTGGAATTACAGGAAAAGATTGGACCCTTGAAAACCAATCCGAGGCCGTGCTGGTGACAGATCTTATTTATTCTAAAGTGAGCAGAAAACCTACCAGATGGATAATAGCAGTAAGTGGTAATTCAGAAATAAGATCCATTGAGGATCTTGAAGGGAAAAAAATATCCACTGAACTTGTCAATGTAACAGAACGTTTTTTCAAGGAAAAAAAGATTAATGTGAATATCGAATTTTCCTGGGGTGCAACCGAAGCAAAGGTTGTTTCAGGTCTTGCCGATGCCATTGTTGAGGTAACTGAAACAGAAAGCACTATACGTGCCCACGGTCTTCGTATTATTTATGAACTTATGGAATCAAACACCCAGTTTATTGCCAATAAAGAAGCCTGGGAAGATCCATGGAAAAGAAAAAAGATTAAAAACATCGCTATGATGTTGCAAGGCTCTCTAAATGCCGATCGCATAGTAGGTATTAAGATGAATGTACCAGAAACGAAACTGGATACAATAATTACACTTTTACCCAGCCTTAATGCGCCCACCGTGGCAACGCTCTACAACACGGACTGGTTTTCTGTGGAGACGGTTGTTTCTGAAGATGTTGTTCGTGACTTGATTCCTGCTTTGAAAAATGCGGGTGCTGAAGGGATAATCGAATACGCATTGAGTAAAGTAATATGAAATTTGTTGATATATCATTCCTCATCAGTGTACACAGCCTGAAACAGTTACCCGAAGAAACGCTACCGGAAATAGCCTTTGCAGGAAGATCAAATGTAGGAAAATCGTCTCTTATTAATTGTCTGATCGGCAGGAAGAGCATGGTTAAGATCAGTGGAAAACCTGGGAAAACGCAGGGTTTAAATTTTTTCGAGGTTGCAGGAAAGGCGTATTTCGTCGATTTACCCGGTTATGGATATGCAAAAGTTTCTAAAGGGATGCAGTCCGGATGGCAACATTTGATAACCGGATACCTGGAGTCTCGCGCCACACTAGCCTGTGTGGTTGTGATAATGGATATTCGCCACGAGGCAAAAAAACAGGATGGACAGCTTATTGCGTGGTTAAAACAAAAGGGCATTCCCTTTCTGCCGGTTTACACCAAGGCTGATAAATTGTCCGGTAACACCAGACAAAAACATGCCTCACTCCTTGATGCCGGTCATACCATTAACGCCTCGGAACGAATAGTGTTTTCTGCTAAAAATTCAATGGGTAAAGAGGATCTTGAGAGATCTCTTGCATCTTTTGCTAAAAGAGATTAGCTTGCCACAATATGGATATATACCTATATGCTCTTCTGTCACACCATGTTTGGTGAAACTTTTCAAGTGAAACTATTTGGCAGGCTGATTCACTTTGGTACTGCTGAATAGTAAGAAAATATATTGCAATGTGTTCCACATCTAAGGAGGCATGATAATGTCGCTTCGTTCTGATTGGCCGTGTTGGGAAATTATGAAGTGTAATGAATCCCAAGAGTGTCCAGCAAAGGAAAAATCGTCAAAACTCTGTTGGGAAATTATACAGGAGGTTGATAAATACTCTTTTCATATTTGTGAGGACTGTCTAGTGTATGTGTCAAAACAGAAGAATTCTCAGTTTACTAAAGAGGAGATCCTCAGTATAATGGCGCAGAAGGGAGTACAGGTTCTAGATGGAGCGAAATGTCCTAACTTCATAGAAGTAATGAAATAATATTTTTGTCTGTTACATGTAAGAGGAGTTTAGCAATAAAAATTTGCTAAGTCCTTTTTTTTTATTGATCAGACTTTAAGATAGCCAGAAAAGCCTTTTGCGGAATATCTACATTTCCTACCGTTTTCATACGTTTTTTACCTGCTTTCTGTTTCTCCAGAAGTTTTCGTTTTCGACTGATATCACCGCCATAGCATTTTGCTGTAACATCTTTTCGAAGAGCAGAAATGTTTGTCCGGGCTACAATAGTTCCGCCAATGGCAGCCTGAATGGCAATTTTAAACATTTGCCGGGGAATTTCATTTTTCAGCATATCACAGGAATGCAGCCCCCTGGCTCTGGAATTTTTTCGGTGAACCAGTTGTGAGAGAGCATCCACAATCTCTCCATTGACTAATATATCAAGTTTTACAAGGTCACTTTTTCGATAGTCATGTAATGCATAGTCAAAGGAACCATATCCCTGGGTAATTGATTTCAATTTGTCATAAAAGTCATAAATAACTTCAGCAAGAGGGATCTCACAGGTGAATTCTATTCGACCGGGCATGGGATAGTGATAATTGGTGTTTTCTGCCCTTCGTTCCATACATAAGGTCATCAGTGCACCCATATAGCGATCGGGAATTAGGATTGTGGCCTTGATAAATGGTTCTTCCACACGATCAATAAATATGGGATCAGGAAAATATGCAGGGTTATCAACTTCCAGCATAGTGTCATCTTTTAGATAAAAGTTATACTTAACAGAAGGGACAGTCAGAATAAGAGAGATATCGAATTCACGTTCAAGGCGTTCCTGAACCACCTCGAGGTGGAGAAGTCCAAGAAAACCACAACGAAACCCGAAGCCAAGGGCAGCGGAGCTGTCTTTCTGAAAGGTTAACGCTGCATCATTTAACTGCAGTTTTTCAAGGGCCGTTGCCAGATTTTCATAATCATCAGTATCAATTGGATAGATGGATGAAAATACAACCTGTTGGACTGTTTGAAAGCCTGTTAATGGCGCATTGCAAGGATTTTCGGCTAAAGTAATAGTGTCGCCGGGACTGGTATCACTAACGGTCTTTACTCCTGCGAGAATGTACCCGACCATGCCGGCACTTAATGTTTTTACAGGCTTGCGTTTGATGCGAAATAAGCCAACTTCTTCAACACGATATTCAGAGTTGTTAGACATAAATCGTATGGTGTCACAGGCTTTTAAGGATCCGTTCATAATTCGAACTGAGATTATGGTGCCTCTAAAAGGATCATAGTTGGCATCAAAAATAAGCGCCTGGAGTGGTGCCTCGGAATCTCCAACCGGAGCAGGGATATGTTTAATTATGGCCTCGAGTATACCATGAACCCCCTGGCCGGTTTTGGCGGAACATTGCTGAATTAATTCGGCATCAAGACCGAGATCTTCCTCGATTTGCTCAGCAACTTTTTCAGGTTCTGCTGAGGGTAAATCAATTTTGTTAATAACCGGGATAATCTCCAGATCATTTTCCATGGCCAGATAGAGATTGGCCAGAGTCTGTGCCTCAACACCCTGTGCGGCATCGATGAGTAAAAGAGCACCTTCGCAGGAACTCAACGCCCTCGATACTTCATAAGTGAAATCTACATGGCCGGGAGTGTCAACCAGATTAAGAACGTATTTTTTACCATTTTTCGCTGTATAGGGCAGACTCACGGTTTGGCTTTTTATAGTGATTCCACGCTCGCGTTCTATATCCATACTGTCTAGTATCTGATCTTTGAATTCACGGTCAGTTACCTGTTCACAGTGTTGGATCATACGGTCGGCAAGTGTTGATTTGCCGTGGTCAATGTGGGCTATTATGGAAAAATTACGTATATTTTTCATGTACCGGGTGCTTATATAATTAGTTTATTGGTGAATGAGTCGTATTCGAAATCAATGCACTACGTTAAATCAGGTTTATATACCTGCTACTGATATTTGCATGAACCCATAGCATATCAGGCGAAACAATAAAATAGAATTCTTACAATGAGTAAAGATTGCCTTTTTCTTCATAACTTGTAATACTAATGGATTCTTCGAATGAATGAAACCGGATTTCCCAAAAACGGATTTTAATATGGCCGAAAAAAATCAGGCAAAAAACATAAAAGCAACAGAAAAACAAGTATATCCACTGGTTTCCGTGTCAGAGGAAGAAAATCTGCCAACGGCTGGCAATCCTGCCTTGCACCGCTATCTTCAAGAAATAAGTCAATACGAGTTGCTGAGCCGAGAGGAAACAGAAGAGTTGGCTATCAGTTTTCGTGAAAATGGCGATCAGGAAGCTGCATACAGACTTGTTTCTGCCAACCTGCGTTTGGTCGTGAAGGTAGCCATGGATTTTCAGAAATACTGGATGCAGAATTTTATGGATCTTATTCAGGAAGGTAATGTTGGTCTGGTTCAAGCGACTAAAAAATTTGACCCTTATCGTGGGGTTAAATTTTCCTATTATGCCGCATACTGGATTCGTGCTTATATCCTCAAATTTATAATGGATAATTGGCGACTGGTAAAGATTGGAACTACTCAAGCCCAGCGCAAACTATTTTTTTCATTGAATAAAGAAAAAAAACTACTTGAAACTCAGGGGTTTAAACCAGAAGTCAAACTGCTTGCTGACAGGTTGAATGTAAAAGAAAGCGAAGTTATAGAAATGAGTCAGCGTATGGATAGCTGGGATGTTTCTCTTGAAAGTCCGGTTCGATCTGATTCAGATGATGATCAAAAAAGTTTTATCCCCGCAGGGGGGGCTGAAATTGAAGATATGGTTGCGGGGGAACAGCTGAAAGATCGTCTTGCGGATCTTCTCGATGTCTTAAAAAACAAGCTCAATGAAAAAGAGACAATGATTCTAGAAGACAGGCTTCTTACTGATGAACCTTTGACTCTGCAAACTATTGCCGATTGTTTCTCCATATCAAGAGAAAGGGTTCGGCAAATTGAAGTGAATCTGCTAAAGAAAATGAAAAAATATCTCGAAGCGGAGATGCCGGATATTGTCGATTTTTTCGATGGTAAACGAATGGTGCAAAAAATATGAAAGTCCCATTGCTTGATCTTCATAGTCAGCTTACCCCTTTACGTGACGAAATACTTGAAGCTGTAACTGCTGTTATTGATTCAACCACATATATTCAGGGACCTGAAGTTGTAGCCATTGAGGAGGAGGTTGCAAACTATTGTGACACTGCTGCTGCGGTTGGGGTATCATCTGGAACTGATGCTTTACTTGTTTCTTTGATTGGGCTTGGCATAGGACGTGGCGATAGGGTTCTCACCACCCCGTATTCATTCTTTGCCACAATGGGAGTGATCCTTCGCCTTGGTGCTGAGCCAGTCTTTGCCGATATTGATCCGGTAAGTTATAATATTGATCCTGAAAAAATTATTGAGGTTCTGGATAGAGATACAGAAAAAACCATTAAAGCTATTATTCCCGTTCATTTGTACGGCCAGTGTGCAGATATGAACAGGATTCTTGAAATCGCAGGACGCTACTCAATACCTGTTGTTGAAGATGCTGCCCAGGCTATAGGTGCTCAATATCCGACATCTGAGGGAAAGTGGCAAAAGAGTGGTGCCATGGGGCTGGCTGGCTGTTTCTCTTTTTTTCCGAGTAAAAATCTTGGCGGTATTGGTGACGGCGGAATGGTTGTGAGTAACGATACCGACTTTGCAGAAAAAATTGCAAAATTACGGAATCATGGCGCTTACCCTAAGTATTATCATGCGGAAACTGGAGGTAATTTTCGTCTTGATCCTATTCAGGCCACAGTATTACGAATCAAACTGAAATATCTCGAATCATGGCATGCTGCAAGGCGTGAAAATGCAGAATTATACAAAACATTGTTTGCCCGTGAGGGTTTTGTTGCAAACAGAAACGTTACGCTTCCACATGCAGTGTATGCCTGGGATGTAACAGATAATCAAAATTATCATATATACAATCAATTTGTAATAGAAACTGATAAACGAAATTCGTTAATGCAGTGGTTGCATGAACATGATATCGGATGTGAAATATATTATCCACTATGTTTGCATCAGCAGAAATGTCTGAAAGGGCAAATCGAATATGTTCCAATGCTGCATGCTGAGAAGGCAGCAGATCGAACACTGGCATTACCTATCTATCCAGAGCTGAGCGATCCTATGCAGGAGCATGTCGTTACTACAATAAAACAATTTTTTCTGCAGTGATACATGTTATATTGATTAACGGGAGTTAGTGATGCTTTTCCAAATGTTCTATTCCCGACTCATCCTCTTTTTGCTTCTTTTTTTTTCTGCCACCACTCTCTTTGCAAATACAGTACAGACAATCCTGACAAACGAACATCCAAAAATAGTTGTTACAGGTAAACAGAAAATACCAGCATGGATGTTGATTTGGAACAGGGGACGGGAGCTTTTAGATAAAAACAAATACGAAGATGCTATTCAGGTATATAGAAAGCTTTTCAAAGAAAAACCATTTATCGAGGAAGCACTCTATGAGTATGGTCTAGCTCTGATGACACTTGAACAATGGCAGGAGGCGGACAATACATTTCGTTCTTTACTTGAAGTCAATCCGGAATTATCAGGATATCAGTTAAATGGTGCCAGAACTGCAATGGCTTTGAAGCATTATAGTCGTGCAGCCAAACTTTTTGGCCAAATATACACAATGTTCCCCAATGGCAGATTCGCCATTGAAGCCTTGACAGGGCAGGTCGTGGCATTGCAGAAACAGAAGAAGAAGGGGCTTGCTTATCCATTAATGGAGCAACTGTATCTTCTTATACCCCACGAACAAAAAACAATAAGAACCCTTGCTGAATTTAGTCTTGAGCTTGGGTACCAACAAAAAGCAAAGAATTATTACAAAACTTTACTAACTGAATTTGGAGGAACTCCAGAGGATTTTATAACAGGTGAAAGACTGTTTGCTGACTCTAAGGATTTGCAAATGCAACTGATTTGCCTGAAGAGATATCTGCAGTTTTATCCATATTACCTGCCCTTTCATCAAAAACTATCCCTTCATTACATAGAAAGTGAGTACCCCGAAAAAGCCTTACCTCACCTTCTGATCCAAATCGCTCATGGAGATAATAAACCGCAGAATTTTTTACAGATAGGGAACATTTACCTGTATCATAAAGGGCGCCCGGATAAAGCACTTTATTACTATGATGAATATAAAAAGCGCATCACTGACAGTAGTGAAGTTGATATGGAGATCAAACGAATTCAGGCTATTCTTGCCGGAGATCTTCTGGTAATCGTTGAAAACGAAGGTGCCTGGAATCTGTGGAGAGATCTTGCCCGTCTAATACCAGACAGACTGGCAGTCTACTATTCCATGGCAAAACAACTACAAAAGCTTGATCGAAAGAAAGAACTTCTGGAAGTGTTGGAGATAATACATATTCACAATCCAGATGATGATGAAATAATATTCCAGCTTGCACAGCTTTATTGCAGAAATAATGATTTTACTTCATGTGCCGGGATGCTTGAAGCTTTGTCTCCTGCAAGCAGAAAAGGAGAGGAGTACCTGTTGTTAAGCGGAAATGTTGAGGAACATTCCGGGAATCTTACTGCTGCTCTGCGATACTATAATTCCTTCCTTAGTCTCAACCCCGACGATTACCAGCTAATTCTCCAATGTATTGATATTACAGGAAGACTTGGGGATATCTCGGAACTTACCTACTACTATAACTTACTACCAGGCGTCGAACGCTTCCCTGAGTTGTATGCGAAAAGCAGTATGATCTATGGACGTTTTCTGGTAATCCATCATCTTTATTCAACAGCAGTAGATTTTTTTGCAGATTTACTGGAATCTGGTGTCCTTAGTCAGGAGCAGGAATTTCGGGCAAAAAGCTTGATTTGTCATTGTCTGTCTGGACAGGGATTATTCTTTGAGGCAGAACAGGAACGACGATTATTGTATCTTGCCAACCAGGAATTCATATCGGATGGTGATGATGAACTTGATTTTGATACCATTGTTATTCCAGGAGAGGATACACTGCGAATAAGAGTGGCAAAAGCAGAAGCGTTAAAAGAAAGTTCTGAAAATTATGCAGCACTTGATCTGTTTGATACGTTACTATTGGAATATCCAGCAGAACGCCATTTTCGACAGCAAATTCTTGAGTTACAGTTTGCTACCGCAAAATTTGAATATATTATCAGCAAGTTGGCAACAGTAACAGAAGTGGAGAAGAGTGGAAAGTCATTCTTGAAAGAGCCGCTTATCAGTAAGTCTGTTATGGCATTATCTAAAAAACAGCAGATAATACTAGCCAGATCCTACTGGGCAACTGGAAAATGGCATGATGCGATGCGTCTCTATAATTTTTTACTTGAGCATCCCGTCGATCAACTCTACTCTGAAAGACTTAAGGAGGAAGAGATCGTCCTGACACTTCCCCCTTCAAAACCCAGTTTATGGAATCGGATTTCGTTTACTACTCCTGCAGAGCCGGAACGTCTTGAAACTGTAATGAGCGAAAATTTTCTTCTTAAAAGTAATAAGAATAAAGCTTCCATGATTGCAGCTGAATTGTATGCTGAATATCGTTGGCAGCAAAGCATTCTGCAGGAACGTAATGTACGGCTTGATATGATGAAGGGAAATTACTATCAGGCTATGAAGGATTATAGAAAGCTCCTTTCAAAAGATTCTTCCACTGAGAGTTTGTATGATCTTGCCGGTGTGTACAGTCGGCTTGGTTTTTATGGCAAAGAAGCTGCTGTTTATGCTTTGATTAAAGAAAAGAGCCCTGGATATCCAAACCTCGACGAAGCAATGCAGCGTAACGAGATGAAACGAAGCTCACGAACAACATTTTCCTATAACTATGGGAATCAGGATGGCAGAGATGGATATCTTGATAATGCACAACATCATGTGGGAGCACGATTTTGGTTTATGCCCACTTTAACCAATGAAATTTCGTTGAATATCCAACGGACATATAGTTTTTCATCGTATAAACAGGATCTTGTTCATAATAGATTTTTTGCTCAGTCCAACTGGAGTCCTGTCTATGGTCTTGATTTTGAGGTTGGGCTTGGTGCTCATATGTACAGACGTAATAGGGATTCATTGCTTTATAATTTCCGAATAAACGGGAAATTAGGTGATATCGCCGAGGGCTATTTACTCTCATCACAGGATATAGTTGATGATACTGTTGAGGCACTTAAAAGGGGAATAACAAATGCCCAATATGCTGCTGGAGTAAAATTTGATTTGTTACCTGGTTTTTTTGGAGGGGGAGAAATAGCTCTTTCAGAATACTCTGATAATAATTATCAGAGTACAAGTAAATTATGGACATCTTATACCTTGCTGAATGAACCAAAATTGCTCCAATTTCGCTATGGCTATGAATTTTCCCATAACTCCGATGGGAATCAGGGGAAAAATACAGAGACTGATAGCGGTTTTAATAATGGTGACCATCCGTATTGGAGTCCAGAAAATTATTGGCAGCATCTTTTCACCCTTTCTTACAAGCATCAGCTGGCAGAAGGTGTTTTAGGACAGGGTGCGCCAAGTTATTATAGTATCGCCTATTCCTTTGGCTATGAATATGGGGGATTTACAAATCATCGTGTCAAAGCCGAGATTTACCTCGAACTCAGCAGGCATCTTTTATTGAATAGCAGGGTTGATTACACATATGGTTCGGAGTATAAAGAGCAGGATTGTCGCTTATCTCTGATTTACAGGTGGTAAGCTTGATGGTGTCGTAAAAAACCCTCATTCTTCTTCGTCACTACAAATTTGCTGTCGTTACGACGTACTTAAGTACACCACACTCCATCAAATTTGTGTTCTTCGAATATGAAATTTTTTACTTAGCCATCCACAATTTTACTTTTTATGAGCTTGTCAAGCTTAGGCATGTCGAATGCCGAACAGGGGATTTTGAATTTGTTTTTCAGGAGAAAAAATGGTTGATCGTATACCAATGTCCAAAACCGGGCAAAAAAAATTAAAAGAAGAGTTAAATAATCTTGAGCGTGTTGAACGCCATGTTGTGGTGAAGGCCATAGCGGTTGCCAGGGAGCATGGTGATTTAAAAGAAAATGCGGAATATCATGCAGCCAAAGAACGGCAGGGGTTAATCGAAGGACGGATAAGAGAATTAAAGGATAAACTGGGACGAGCAGAAATTATAGATTGCATAGAAGTGAACTGTAACAGGGTTGTGTTTGGAACAGTGGTAGAGCTTCTTGATCTTGGCAGTGATGAAGAAGTTACTTATCAGCTTTTAGGTCCTGAAGAGTCGGATGTGAAGAAAGGATCAATTTCAGTTCTTTCTCCTCTTGGGAAATCAATGCTTGGCAAAGAAGAGGGGGATGAGATACTGGCGAAAACTCCTGGAGGAACCAGAGAATTTGAGGTTATATCAATTTCTCCATCAACATTTCATTAATGCATAAATGCTTACGGTTCCAGAATACCACACTGAAATATTATAAGAATTTGCTGAGTTGTTTCTTCCAAGGTGTATTTTGTCGAACTGGTGACAGTCCATACCCGAGAAATTTCATCCAGTGCACCAAAAAAAGCACGCTTTGCAATGCCGGGTTGAATATTTTTCCGGAAAATGTTCTGCTCTTGTCCCAGTTTTACAATATCAGATATAATATTTATATATTCGCTGAATTTGTTGTTACGATAATCTTTAATAAGTTTTGCACTCTGCCTAAGTTCAATTTGGATAACCTCTGCCAGGTTTTTATTTCTTTTCATTGCGCTCAGATGCCTAGAGGCAAATATTTCTAACATTTTTCTGGGATCATCTTCTGCGGCAAGTAGGGGTTTTACCTGTTTTATCAGACTTCCAATTTCTTCTTCAAAAACTGAAATTAGAATATCAAATTTATTGTTAAAATAGAGATAAATTGTTCCGTCAGCGACCTTGGCTTCTTTGGCAATATCAGATATTCTTGCGTTGAAGAAGCCTTTTTTTGCAAATACTTTTGTAGCTGCGGTTATTATTTTGGAGTGCTTGTTGGCAGATTTCATTAATACTGTGTTGTTATATGTTGACAATAATAAGGAGAAAATGCGTAATTAAACAATAGCGATGAATGGCGACTCATTCATTTTATCTCTTTTGTCTTTTTTGTCAATGATTTGTCTTTGCAAAATATGTTTTTTTTATTTGAATAGAAGGTGTTACTTCCATTCAGTAGTTACAACATGTGCGGGAATGCATATGCTATAAACGATATTGACGGGTTCAGGTCGTCTTTAGTTGCTGTTCTTGTTTATCCAGTGATACTAAGAAGTTTCCCAATTTGGTAACCATTCGTGGTGTTGCACAATTTATGCTAACACCTCGTAATTGTAAATAGTTGGATAGTGCTCCAGATTCGCTCGATACCCCTGAGAACTATTATTTATATGAAAAGTGATTGATTCGAACGAATGTTGGGTGCTAACCGAATAGTTATCAGGTTTGTTGGATTAAATTATTCATTATGAGGAGTTAATTATGAAAGTTTTGGTTGTTGGTTCCGGTGGTCGTGAACATGCTCTTGTCTGGAAAATTCGCCAGAGTTCCAAAGTAAAAAAAATTTATTGTGCTCCCGGGAATGCTGGTATCAGTCGCATGGCCGAGTGTGTTAATCTCAGTGATACCGATGTCGACGGCCTTGTCAGTTTTGCCAAAAAAGAAAAGATAGACCTTACTGTTGTAGGCCCTGAGTTGTCTTTAACTGCTGGTATTGTAGATGTATTTGAAAAAGAAGGTTTGCGTATTTTTGGTCCCTCTCAAGATGCGGCAATATTAGAAGGCAGTAAAGTATATACAAAAGAATTCTTAAAAAAATATAAAATCCCCTCTGCTTCCTTCAAGGTGTTTTCCCAGGCCAAAAAAGCAAAAAAATATATAGCTAAATGTGGTGCTCCACTGGTAGTCAAAGCTGATGGACTTGCGGCAGGAAAAGGCGTAATCGTGGCGGCTACAGTAGAGGAAGCAAAAGCTGCAGTTGATCTTATCATGAAAGATAAAGCATTTGGTGATGCAGGCAATAAATTGATCGTAGAAAAATGTCTACAGGGGGAGGAAGCTTCATTTATTGCTTTCACCGATGGCAAAACCATTTTACCATTGCCTACATCCCAGGATCACAAGGCGGCTTACGATGGTGATAAAGGACCAAATACCGGAGGAATGGGTGCCTACTCCCCAGCCCCGGTTGTCACTGAAAAAATAGCTGATTATGTAATGGAAAAGATTATGCTGCCTACCATTAAAGGGATGGCAAAAGAAGGACGGCCATACAAAGGGATGCTTTATGCCGGGTTGATGATTGATGATGATGAAGTGAATGTGCTTGAATTTAACTGTCGATTTGGAGATCCTGAAGCACAACCATTGCTTATGCGTTTAAAAAGTGATGTGGTGGATATTTTAAATGCTGCCATTGATGGGTGTCTGGACAAAATCGAGATGAAAATTGATCCAAGACCAACTGTTTGTGTGGTTATGGCCTCTGGTGGGTATCCTGGAAGCTATGATACCGGAAAAGCCATTCGTGGATATAAGAAAGCGTCAGATGTACCTGGTGTTGTTGTTTTTCATGCTGGAACCAAGATACGAAATGGTCGTGTTTCTTCTGCCGGTGGGAGGGTCCTGGGTGTTACTGCAGTTGGCAAAGATCTTAAAAAGGCAATTGCCACAGCTTATAAGGCAGTGGATATGATATCATGGACAGGATCGTGGTTTAGAACTGATATTGGTGCAAAGGCCTTGAACAAATGCGAAGAAAAGGCTGCAAAACCTATCGTGGGAATTGTTATGGGCAGTGATTCCGATCTTCCTGTGATGTCAGCTGCGGCAGATTTCCTGAAATTCATTGGAATTTCCTATGAAATGACTGTCGCATCTGCACATCGAACGCCTGAAAGAGCTGCGAATTGGGCTTCCACCGCAGAACAACGTGGACTGAAAATTATTATTGCAGGTGCCGGAATGGCAGCTCATCTTGCTGGTGTGCTGGCAGCACATACTGATCTTCCTGTTATTGGTGTCCCTCTGAATGCATCTCCTTTGCTTGGCATGGACGCATTACTTGCCACAGTACAAATGCCCCCCGGGATTCCTGTTGCCACCATGGGTATTGGTAAACCCGGTGCAAAAAACGGAGCTATTCTGGCCGCAAGGATTCTTGCACTTGGGGATAAAAAACTGGCAGGGAAAATCTCTCAATATAAAAAGGATATGGCTGCAGAGGTTGAAGAAAAAGCCAGGCATATTGGTGGTTGATCTTGCAGGAAAACAAAGCGGATATCCTCAGTGATTTCGATTATGCATTCGCACTTGCAATATTAAAAAAGGGTGGAATTGTCGCATATCCAACTGAAACGTTCTATGGCCTGGCTGTTGAT
>Ga0256826_1000309_pt1 | contig 28668 bp, 28 predicted proteins | sample CV79metaG_FD_185975 | JGI IMG/M metagenome (GOLD analysis project Ga0256826, IMG submission 185975) | Hydrothermal vent microbial communities from East Pacific Rise, Pacific Ocean - CV79 | ecosystem: Environmental > Aquatic > Marine > Hydrothermal vents | place: Pacific Ocean: East Pacific Rise...
TAAACTCGATGCCTTACCTAGTACACTCAGTGGAGGGCAGCAACAACGTGTTGCGGTAGCAAGAGCTGTTGCTGCAAAACCTAAGATCATCTTAGCTGATGAACCTACAGCAAACTTAGACTCAAAAAATTCAGAGACCTTAATGGGCATGATGCGCTCACTCAATGAAAAAGAGGGTGTCACTATCCTTTTTGCCTCACATGATGAGTATGTCATCGAGAGTGCAAGACGCATAATTAAGCTTAATGATGGAGCGATTGTTGAAAGTTGAAATTGCTGCTGTTTTATCACTGTTCTCAAGTTTGCTTCTTGCGGACTTAGAGTACCGTGTCACCAATACCAACTTTACACTTTCACAAGGTTCACTTGATCCTCGTGTTGATACAACCTACCTCTATAACTATAATCGATTACGTCTACGTAGTGACTATACCCAAGACAATTTCTTTGTTACTTTTATAGGTGATGGAGTGAATTACCTTGGTCATGACTATGTTAATTCATTGACCTTTGAATATATCAAGCAACAAAAGTCAGATACACCCTTTAAAACACAGACCAGTTACTATGACTACTATGAGGGCAGTGTCTATGCTAAGTTGTATCGACTCTATGCAGGTTATGAAGATGAAGATAACCGTGTTGTCCTTGGTCTGCAAAACATTACTATGGGAGTAGGGCGTATCTGGACACCGACCAACCTTTTCAATCCTCGTAATACCTATGGTCTTGAACCTGATGAAGTTTTTGGTGTGGCGGGTATCTCTTATACACGACACTTTAGTTCTACTGCAGACCTTACCGTTGTAGCCTCTCAAAAAGCTGACCATAGTTTCAAGTATGCGGCGTCACTCAAAGGTTTTTTAGCCTTTGGGGATATTGCTGCCAATGTAGTAAGTTCAGATGAGACTTTGATGATAGGGTACGAGTTAGAGGGTAACCTTGGTGAAACGGGAGTAGAGGTTCGTAGTGAGGGTGCCTACATCAAAAACAGTGCCATCATAACTAACCCTCAAGGCACAACAGAAAGTAAGAGCTTTTATCAAGGTATTGTTGGTGCTGATTATGGTTTTGAAAATGGGATCACACTGGTGGGTGAAGCACTTTATAGTTCTGAAAAATTTAGTTATGGTGAAGTGCTGTTAAACATTAACTCAGAAATCGTTCCAAATCTTGTGCTCTCTAACTTCTATCTTGGAGCAACTGTAAGTTACGCCTTTAACCTGTTTTTGGATGGTTCATTGACCTATATAGAAAGTTTTAATGATCAAAACTCGCGCTTTATATCACCCATCCTAAACTACACGCTAAACGACTATAACACCCTAAGTCTAGGGGCTATGCTTCAGTTTGGACCACAAGGTAGTGAATTTGGTAGTTTTGAAAACACCTACTACTTTCGTTATGAACTCTCATTTTAACTTTTTAATAACAGACACTGACTTCTTACAATCAAATTGTTTTCAATGCTTTGATAAAAAGTGTCACCTGTGCACTATACCTAAGGTAGTTTATTGATTTTAGTTATATTTAATAGAGATTCATTTATCATCTAAGATATCTCTAGTTTTATTGGATGTGGATGTCATTAAAAAAGTTTAATCTCTTTATTGTTCTGATCTCTCTGAGTATCATGACATTGCTGTATGTTTACATCGCGCAAAAACTAGAAACTAGTATGGATGCACAGGTGAAAAGCAGTGTCCGTTCTTCCTCTGTGGAACTCCGTCAGCAGCTATTTAATGACTTTAACACACTTAAAATGCGTTTTGGTCATTATGAAGAGAGTAGTTTATTAAAACTGCAAAAAGTTGCTAATAACATTAGTGATGAAGTGAATGATGAATTACTCATTGAACAAGCCAATATGATTAATACCAATGTATATGATGGTCATTATGAGATCTTTATTATTAACAGTGATAAAGTGGTGAGTACGAGTACTTCAAAAGGGGATGTTGGGCTTGACTTTAAAGCCTATCCTTACTTTTCAAAAGAGTTAGACCAACTTCGTTCAGGTGGTATAGAGTACAAAATATCAGCACCTACATTTGATGAGTATGCTCTAGATATTGCTCAGTACTATCTGGTGAGTCAAGACGATAGATGGATAATGATAGGTTTTGTACTTCCTTTTGGTGAGTATGTAAATTACAAGGTTACCGAGTTGCAACAGACCTTTCCTTCACTAAAAGAACTCGATCTTTATCTGTTAACGTATGACAATATACAGCGTATTAACAGCGAACCCCTACAGACTAAAGACCTTACGCGGACTATGGAGCAAAAAGAGAAATTTGCTAGTATGATCATGAACGATCTACACTTACAAGAGAGTGATGAAAGTAGTGTGGTAGAGGTTATTGCAGGAAGTTTCACTGAAAACAATCTGGAGATGATACATAATGATAAAGATCAGACCAGTGTTGTTTACACCTTGGTTGAAAGTAGTTTTGAAGAGACATCTGATGACTTTATGCTTATCTGTAAAGCAGAGTTTGACCAGAGTGTCTATTGGGCAGAATATGTTGAACTGAAAAATCTTATGTATCTTTTTATTACCTTTGTCTACCTCTTTATGATACTGGGCTTTTTCATGATATATAAAGCAGTTATTCAAAAGATCAGTGGCATAGAAAAACAGATGCACAAGGATGAAGAAATTGTGCTTGATGGCTTTTTATTTAGTGAGTTTCATTACTTTTTAAAACGTTATAACAGCTTTTTACTACGTTGGAAAGATGAAGTCAAACGTCTTAATGAAATTACCTTACAAGATGAACTCACCCAATGTGCAAATCGTAGGTACTTTAATCAAAAGATGAAAGAACAGATCGACCTACACCAACGCTACGAACAAGCGTTTTCCATGATCATGTTTGATATTGATGATTTTAAAGCCATTAACGATACCTACGGGCATACCGAAGGTGACCATGTCCTCAAAAACATGTCGAAAGATGTTCAAAATAAGTTACGCGTAAGTGATGTTTTATGCCGTATTGGTGGAGAAGAATTTGCTATTATCTTGCCAGAGACGAATAGTGAGCGCGCTGTTTTTGTAGCAGAGAAGATTAGAAAAATGATTGAAGAACAAAACTACATCACTAATGAAAAAGTGACCATTAGTTTAGGTGTTGCAAGTTACAACAAAGCATATGACTTCAATAGTTTTTATCGTGTGGTAGATACATTACTCTACAAATCAAAAGAGGGTGGTAAAAACTGCGTTAATAGCTCGATCAAAAAGAGTTCTTAGTATAATCCCATTTCTAACTATAGTTCTGAGGTATTACCATTAAAAAACAATCTAGACATCTTATGCTGACGACACTAACTATCATTAAAGAGTTACTCATTATATTAGCTATCTATTTGTTGGGAGAGGCTACGGTTTATTTACTTGAGAGTAAGTTCCCCGGTAGTGTTGTTGGTATGCTGTTCTTACTTGGGGCATTACACCTGAGATGGGTAAAAATTGATGACATACGTCTTGTCTCTTCCATACTCTTAGGCTACATGCCTCTTTTCTTTATTCCTGCAGGGGTGAGTGTAATGACTACCTATACTCTTATGGATGGCTTTTATTGGCAAATCATCCTCATAACTATGGTGTCAACACTTGTTGTAATGGTGATAACGGGTAAAAGTGTTGAGTACTTTATAAAAAGTAAAGAGCAGTGATGAGCTATATATTGACGTCTCCGTTGTTTGGTATAGGGCTAACATTTTTAGTGGGAATATTAGGGCTTTACATCAAGACAAAAGTGAGATGGAGTCTTTTTAACCCTATGCTCTTTAGTATGCTTTTTATTATTGCTATTTTAGTGGTGCTAGAGATCCCTTATAGTGACTACCAAGTGGGAGGTGACTATATTATGAAGATGCTAGGACCTATTACCGTTGTTTTGGCCGTGCCTCTCTATCAACACCATGCAAAGTTGAAAGATCATGCCTTAGCAATACTGCTTGGGATAACGTTGGGTTCGTTAACCGCTGTAGTCTCCGTCTATTTTTTTTCACTACTTGCAAGCCTAGATATGACACTTATTAAATCACTTCTGCCTCGTTCGGTCACAACACCGATAGGTATCTCTTCTTCGGAGATGATAGGTGGATTAGTAGGCTTGACCATAGTTTCTATTGTGATTACAGGTACATTTGGCGCTATTGTGGCTTCATGGGTCTTTAAAATATTTAATATCACAAACCCAATAGCAAAAGGTGTGGCCTTAGGGACCAGTGCTCACGCTATAGGTACGGGACGCGCTTTTGAATTAGGCACATTAGAAGGCGCCTTCAGTGGCCTCTCTATTGCTATTACTGGTGTTGCTACTGTTCTCTGGTTATTATTGTTTCAATTTTTAGAATTTATTTAGTTGTTTCATTCTTATAATAATAATAAATTAATATTCACGTTATAATATAAAAGACATCTTTAAACACAAGGTTAATCAATGCAGATCAAGTATGTTGGACCGAAAACACTCATCTCTTCGCAAGGTATCTCATTTGACAAAGAAAAAGAAGATAAGTTTATCTATATCGATGGTATTTTACAGCTATTAGAGGCGATAGATTATGATTATGTTGGATCTAAACCACATGTCTATACTGCGGAGAGTAGGTCGCTTGTTGGCGATAACATGCTTAATCGAGTAAAAATGTATGGCTCTGAGGTAGATGATATACTTGAAGAGGCGCAGAAGGATGTCTTAGCATATTTAGATGCGGAGATCGATCGTGCAAAGAACTCACCATTTGTTGATGGTGAAATGCTTGATTCCCTTCTAAAGAATTTAAGCATTATGTACGATTATAGGGTTCAACGTTTTATCAACAAGCGTATTTACTATTATCTTGTCAAGAAGTTTATCGAACGTCTTAGACATCACAAACTAAAGTATGTCAGTGCATCAGCGCATAAAACCTACTTTCATCTTTTTCATACGGTAAAAAGAGGCCTGATGCAACAGAAAAATGCTATTAATTCAGAACTGACGTACTATGTAGAACAAGAGGCTCTTTTTATAAAACTGCAGGTATTGGGTGCTTAGAAACAAGTAAAGATGTTAGCGTAGTAGCGTGTTATACTAACCAGATACGATTTTATTAGGATTTTGAATGAATAATGTTTTATTAGAAAGTAAAAAGTATATATCTTCAAAAGTGGTCTGTATAGGTAGGAACTACGTTGAGCATATTGAAGAGTTGAACAACGAAGTTCCTGAGTCTATGGTGGTCTTTAACAAACCAAACTCAGCTATCAGTGACACCTTATATTTTGTTAGTGAAGATTGTCGTTATGAGGCAGAGATCTGTTTTCTTATCAAAGCAGGGCAGATTCATGGGGTAGGAATAGGTTTAGACCTTACCAAGGCAGATATTCAAAACCATCTCAAGTCCAAAGGCTTGCCTTGGGAACGGGCTAAAGGTTTTGATAACTCAGCAGTTCTTAGTGACTTTGTGGTGCTTCATGAGTCCTTAGAAACGTTGCATATGACACTTCACATCAACGATAGACTTATTCAGTTTGCTAACTATGACCTTATGATCTACAAACCTGGACCGATGCTTGAAGAGATCAAGAGCTTTATGCACTTAGAAGATGGTGATATCATTATGAGTGGCACGCCTAAAGGGGTTGGAAACTTTAGCGTAGGGGAGTGTTTCGTTGGACGTGTCTATAGTGGAGACAAACTGCTTGTTGAAAAAGAGTGGATAGTTATCTAAAAGATGGTACTCTTGCAGTTATATTAGTGAATGAAATATAAAAAAAGAGTTATCTATGCAAAACTATAAAGATTTAAAAGAGCACTATCAGTTTAGTGAAGAAGAGGCATCAATATTAAAAGAACTTCAGCCTAGAATGATAGAGTTGGCTGACACTTTTATAGATGAATTTTATGACTATATCTGGGGATTTGGTAAGACAGCTCAGTTTTTGAAAAATAAAGAGATCATTGCGTATCATCGTGCAAAAATAAAAGAATGGTTTATTAACCTTTTTAGTGGAAAATACGACTTGCCATACTTTATCTACTTATATAAAATTGGTGAAGTCCATGTAAAAATCGGTCTGCCAACCCACTATGTTAACTCTGCCTTCACCTTCGTACGTACCTTCGTCTTAAAAAGTATAGAAGAGAACTTTGAGAACAAAGAACAGCATGTTAAAGAGATAAAAGCAGTTGAGAAAATCATCGATATTAACCTTGATGCATTGACAAGTTCATATAGAGAAGAGGAAATGAGTAAATACTTATCACTCTCTAAAATTGAAAAAAATATCTTGCAAGGTTTAAAGAAGTTTAACTCATACATAAACTATTTTTTAGCAGGTGCCTTGGCGCTTGTCGCTTTCTTCGCTGTGGGACTATTTGTCTACGACATCTATTTACTTTTTTTCTCAAATATTGGCATAGAAAAAGGGATACTGACTGTTTTAGGAAGTCTACTTGTCTTGTGGGCAGCTATCGAACTAATTCACGAAGAGATCAAGCACCTGCAAGGTGAAGGTTTTGCCATAGGTGCGTTTATCATGCTGGCCATGGCAGCACTCATACGAAAGGTACTCATCTATTCACTCTCTTCTGAAAAGGGGGAGGAACTTTTGATTATTGCTGCGGTTATCGTAGGCTTAGCGGTATCATACTGGCTAGTCGGAACAAAGAAAAGAACAACTTTATATTAGGAATTAATTATCAAACCATCTAACAATAAACCAAAAACACAAAGCAGACGCGGTGCACCCAAGAAAAGAACTGGGTTATCAGTACAAGAGATCAAACGACGTAAGTCAAAGAAGAGTGCTTTAGAAACTGTCTATAAAGAAGAGGTCAAGGAGATGTTCATGCTTTGGTTTAAAAAACAGAAAGCGGTTGCTGGTCATGTTATGACAAAGACGGATGTACTTAAAAACATTATTAAAAACCTAGATAAAAAACAAGATGATGTTTTGGAATCGGCGATGAATGATCTTAAGACAGGTGGTTTTATAGAGACCCAAGAAGATGGATTCTCTTTAAAGTTAACGCAAAAAGGCGCTGATAGCCTTTAGCCTTATGGCAAAAGTCGTTTATACTCTGGATGTTTCTCTAAATATGCAACTGTGTATGAGCATAAAGGCTTTACTTTTAGACCGCGTTTTTCGATGTCCTCAAGTGCATCTTTAGTCAATGCTCCTGCAATTCCTTGACCACCTAGCTCTTTAGGTACCAATGTATGTGTGATGTAAAGTACACCGTCTTGATCATCATAGACAAATTGCGCGATGAAGCCTTCGATGTGGTATTCATACTGGCATTTTTCTTCGTTGTGTACTAATGTGTAATCTGACATTTTTTTCCTTTTTAATTTTAGGGTATCTCTATAAGTCTAGCGCGTATTTCTTGAGGGTGTCAAGGCCGATGAGCTGTAACATCGCTTGATGGGTTGAATGGATGAAGATACTAGGTGCTTGACCATCTTTGACCGCTTGTACAAAACGAGGCCCGGAAAGGCACCAACTCTGACCAGGTTTTACCCCTACAAAGTTATATTGAGGCATGGGTGTTGAGAGGTCATTACCCGCTTGTTTAGAGTAGGCTAAAAACTCTTCAGTAGCGTAGATACAGACAGCATGAACACCAGGGTTCTCTTTTCCGGTTTGGCATGAGCCATCTCGGTAAAAACCTGTTAATGGTTTCGTACTACAAGGTTCTAGTGGACCACCAAGTGCGTTTATGGGTTCAAACATTTATATCCCTTTTATTGTGAGGAGATTTTAGCAGAGTAGATTGATGTTAATTGGCTATCCCCTAGACAGTTGTAAAGTTTAAATTTTGATTTATGTTTTAGAGCAAGTGTCCACTAATTACACGAATTTACACGAATTTTTTAGTTAAGTTGTTTATTATTCCGCTGAGTTGATGCTGTGCTACAATTATGACAATGAAAAAGGATGTCGATGCAACAGGTGAGTGAAGCGTTTTTAGCACTAGGTCTCAGTGACTTTTCTAAGATAAGTGATAAGCAACTGACACTCTTAGATATTGATGTCACAGAGAGAGAAAATTGGAAAGAAAAAGCTTTAGGTTCAAGCATCTCAGATGCACGTGCTGAACTGTTTGTTTTATTGAGAGATATCGCAACAAAAGCGAACCAAGAGAAGATCATTAAAAACTATAAAGCCTTACAAGCCTTTCGAAAAGCACCTATAGCTACGGCGTCTAAAAAAAGTGTTGACGAGGTAGCAACGGTTGGTGATGTTGTCATCTACTGTGATGGTGGTTGTTCTCCTAATCCTGGTGAGTCTGGTTCTGGTGTTGCGGTATATAGAGCAGGGAAGGTAAGTGAACTTTGGTATGGGCTTTATGAGTCTATGGGGACTAACAACACTGCTGAACTCAATGCACTCTATGAGTCACTTCTCATGGCCCAAAAGGAACTTGCTCAAGGTACTAAGGTCGAGATCAAGTGTGACTCGATGTACTCCATAAACTGTATTAAGATATGGGCATCAGGCTGGGAGAAGAAAGGGTGGACTAAAAAGGGCGGTGAGATCAAGAACTTGGCCATCATTCAAAAAGCTTATAAACTCTATAATCAGATTAAGGCAGAGGTGAAACTCTCTCATATTAAAGCGCATGCTGGCCTTGAAGGAAATGAGTTAGCAGATCGAATGACCATCTATGCACGTGAGCAACGCGATAGTGATTTTGTTAAATATAGCGATGATATTGATGTCCAAGGGATTCTAAGTATGAGAGAAGGGTGATTTTTAGAGTTACTGTCCACGAATTACACTAATTTACACGAATTTTTATTGTGTAGTTTAGTCAGGGAAGGACTTATGGACTGTATATAGCAGTACAACTTCTATTCAGTACATTAGGCTATTGTCAATCTGCTTCAAACAGGCTCTATTCGTGTAATTCGTGGATGACTGCTCTTGCTCTTTGTATAATTAGTAGCTTACAGCTAAAAAAGTACATCACTGCGTATAATATATTTCACTTCTGATAGTATCTCTCAATAGGCTATAATGTCACAAATATATTAAGGCTCTATCTCATGGCAACACATCCAACAACACTCGAACAATTCCGCTCTTTCTGTTTTCAAAACAAAGCTACTGACTTTGAACAGGCAGTTGAATACTTTGCAGTTTTTGGTGGAATGGGATGGAAGGTCGATATGTCTAAGTCTTTGGATGAACTTATCGAAGAGAAGGTCCTTAAAAACTACCGTTACATTCATGGTGACATCGCTAAGATCACACAGAGTGACAGAATACACCATGCGCTTTTAAGTGGCCTTGCCACGGGTGACAGTCGTGAGCACTCTGCTTTTAAACGTGCCAATGTGTCTCGAGAAGATGGCGAAAAGTCCATAGATTTTTTAGTGCAAAACGACCTGCTTATCCGTGAGAAGTCACAAGCACAACCGGTGAATGAACGCGAAGAGGTTTCAGACAAGTTACGTTTTACACTTCCCTTTTTACGGTTTTGGTTCTCATCGATCTCTCCTTACTATAAAGGAATCCGTGATGGTGACTATAGCGAAGTTCATAAACGTTTAGAGAACATGAAAGAGGAATTCTCTCATCCTATTTATAATCAACTTGTACAAGAAGCGGTAAGTGCAAGCCTTCAAGATGATAAAATCGATAAAATGGGCTCTTATTGGGATAAAAGTAATGAGATCGCACTACTTGGTAAGACCAAATCAGGAAAGATAGTAGCTGGTATTAATAAGTACTCAAAATCTAAGGCTAAAAAAAGTGAACTTACAAGACTTAAAGAGCAGTGTACAAAAGCTGAACTTGATGCTGATATCTTTGTTGTTTTCTCTAAAAATGGTTTTTCAAATGAGATGAAAAAAGAGAAAAGTGCTCAGGTGAGACTTTTGGCACTTAAACACCTCAAAGCATTAGTGGCAGATCTTAATGAAAATGACCTATTAGTAAATACAAATAAAAAATATTAAGCAAAATGAAACAGTTTTAAACTACTTTTCGTTACTCTATAGTTAATATGAATCTATAGCGTAGTGATTAAACTCTTTGCTTAGATGTAGTATCGATGCAATGGAGTCTTATGAAAACATTTAACACCTGCTATACCACGCAAGAAGACTTCAAGCTTTTTCTTGAAGATAATCACATTCAAGACAATGACAAACTCCTTATACAAGTTTTTACATCAACGATAAATGAAGAAGCTATCGTTGTTTTACGTGACGCTATAGTCTCTCTTCTCCCAAGTGCAGCACTTATTGGTGCGACTACTGATGGTGAGATATGCTCTGGTAGGGTTAAGACTGGTTCAACTGTTGTTTCGTTAACGCAGTTTGAAAACACTAACTTAGAGACAACAATGGTTTTAGCCTGTGGTGATAGTTTTGAGAGTGGTGTATTGTTAGCAAATGCACTTGTTAGTGCTGATACTAAAGCCATCATTACCTTTACGGATGGTCTTCACTGCAATGGTGAAGCTTATTTAGATGGCATTCATACTATTACTAAAGATGTTGTTATTGCCGGTGGTTTAGCAGGGGACAATGCACAGTTTGTTATGACCTATGTGTTTACAAAAGATGTTATCTCATCACTTGGTGCTGTGGGTGTTGCACTTAATAATTTGGACCTCCATGTTCACTCTGACTATAGCTTTAATTGGCTATCTATAGGAAATGAGATGGAAATCACTAAGGTTGATGGTAACCGAGTCTACACCATTGAGAACTTGAGCGCTTATGATATTTACAAAAAATACTTGGGTGAAGATGTTGCTAGAAACCTCCCTGCTATTGGTATAGAGTTTCCATTGATCATTCAAAAAGAGAGTGGAGGTATTGCAAGAGCTGTTGTCTCAAAAGCTAATGATGGTTCACTTACCTTTGCAGGAGGCTTTAGCCTAGGTGATCGTGTGACTTTTGGTTATGGTGATGCAGAGATGATCCTTAACCACTCTATAGAAGCACAATATGATATGTCTGAACAACCTGTCGAGTCGATCTTTATCTACTCATGCATGGCGCGACGTCGCTTTATGCCTGAACTTATTGAAAATGAGATTACGCCATTTCAACAGTTAGCAGATGTATCGGGCTTCTTTACTTATGGTGAGTTTTATTCATGTGACAGTGGTAAGGCCTTGATGAATCAGACCATGACTATTCTGGGACTCAGTGAGTCAGGAGAACTCACTAAAAAACGTCTAGAAAAAGCAGAAAGTACTGTTTTAAATGAGTATCAGAAGTCGATTAAAGCACTCTCTCATCTACTTAATGTCACAACATCTGAAATGTCAGAACGACATAATGAACTAGAAGCAATTACCAAAAGTATACGTGAAAAGAAAGAGTCACTCAACTTGGCGCAAGAAGTAGGGCACTTTGGTAGTTGGGAAGTCGATATGCTCACCAAACAATCTATCTGGTCAAAAGAGAGTTACAACATCTATAAAATGGATCACTCTATTCAGCCGACATTAGATACTTTTTTATCACGTATTATTCCTGAAGATCAAGAGAAAGCGCGACAATCTATGGCTGCTTTAGTTGATGGTACACCTAAAAGTTGTGAATTGCGTGTCAAAAGAGATGATGGTAAAATCATCACAGTTTTGTTAAATGCAAAGATGACCTTTGATGATGAGGGGCAGCCAAGTAAAATGATAGGTACCACACTTGATGTCAGTGAACAGACTTGGCTACGCCAAAATAACCGAGAGTTGGCTGATATTATTGAAAAGTCTTCTACCGAAATTTATATTATGGATAGAGAAACGTATCGCTATGTATATGTTAATGATGAAGCAGTAAGAAAGATAGGGTATACCCGTGAAGAGATGTTGAAAAAGCATGTCTACGACGTCAATGCTGCACTCAGCACCGAGGACACACTTGCCCTACAAGAAGAGTTGATGCAAAAGGGTATTGCCTTTAATCGTGCGATACATGTCACTAAAAGTGGACATAGATACCCAGTACAGTCGTACTTACAAATGGGAAAATATAATGATGAGCATGTCATTATTATTATAGATGTAGATATTACTGACTTGGTTGAATCTGAGTTGAAACAGAAACGCCAAGCCAAAATCTTAGAACAGATTCATGACTCTGTTATATCAACAAGGCTTGATGGTGTTATTACCCACTGGAACCACGGTGCAACTGATATTCATGGTTATTTAGCTGAAGAGTGTATTGGTCAACATATTGAGATGTTGGTAGCTGATGATGATCGTGAGCAGTTAAAGTGGATATGTCAGCAGGCTATTTTACATGATGAATTTCATGGTCATATAACACAGCGCACTAAAGATGGGCGTATTATTTACACAGATATATCTCTTTCTGTCTCTAAAGATGAAAAAGGTGAGATGCGCGGCATTACTTTTTATACGCAAGACTTGACGCAAAAACATGAGATAGAGAAAAAGCTAGAAGCGCAGACCAAGGAGCTGAACTTCCAAGCTTACCATGATGATCTGACTAAATTGCCAAATCGTGCTCTTTTTGATGACAGACTACAGCAGGCGATTTCAAGTGCACACCGACATGGTGACACGTTTGCACTCCTCTTTTTAGATCTTGATAACTTTAAACAGATTAATGACACACTTGGACACCATTATGGTGACGAGATCTTACGTCTTGTGGCGAAACGCTTGGGTTCTGTTATTCGCGTAGCTGATTCACTTTCTCGACTGGGTGGAGATGAATTTACCATACTTTCACCAGGTTTAGAGAGTTCAGATAGTGCAGCTAAGGTGGCCCAAAAGATTTTAGATGTTATGAAACCTGTGTTTCTTCTTGACGAACATGAGCTACACCTTTCGGTGAGTATTGGTATTAGTTTGTATCCTAAAGACTCTATCTTAAAAAATGATCTTTTAAAGTATGCAGACAGTGCGATGTATAGAGCTAAAGATGAGGGACGAAACAACTATCAGTTTTATGCTACGGACATGACAACACTTGCTTTTGAAAAGGCAATGTTAGAGCGTAGTATGCGTGGCGCCATTATTAAAAATGAATTTGTAGTCTACTATCAGCCCCAAATTGATGCACGTAACAATAAAATAGTTGGTATGGAAGCATTAGTACGTTGGGAACACCCAGAGATGGGATTGGTTGGACCAGACAAATTTATTCCACTTGCTGAAGAGACAGGTTTTGTAAAAGATCTTGATAGCTATGTCATGCGTGAAGCGATGGGAACAGTGTCACAATGGTATAAAAAAGGTCTAAATCCTGGAGTGCTTTCTTTAAACCTCTCTATAAAACAGTTAATGAGTAGTGATTATTTGGCAATGCTTGAGCGTGTTATTGTAGAGACTGAGTTTGATGTTAAATGGCTTGAACTAGAGATTACAGAGAGTCAAATGATGCATGACCCGATGCGTTCTATTGAGGTTCTTAACAAGCTTCATGATATGAATATAGAGATTGCAATTGATGACTTTGGAACAGGTTACTCATCACTTGCATATCTTAAACGTCTACCTGTTAACACTTTGAAAATTGACCGTTCATTTATTAAAGACCTTCCAGAAGATGAAGAAGATCGCGCTATCTCAAAAGCTGTTATCGCTTTGGCACAAAGTCTAAACCTTACTATTATTGCTGAGGGTGTAGAGAAAAGCTCTCAAGTAGAGTACCTTCTAGCGAATGGTTGTCACTATATACAAGGGTTTTATTACTCTAAAGCAATTCCTAAAGAGGAGATGGAAGTCTACATTAGAGAAAATAAGGTCATTAAACGCTCATAAGGTCTCAGAGACGATCTTTTGTTTGATGGTGTGACTCTCATTAGGTTGTAGTGTTCTGCAGTCTTCTAGTGCGTTTGTAGTCTCAATACAGACAAACTTTTTATATTTATCGTCAGGTAAATCATGGATACCACTCTCTTTGCCTGGATTCCAGATAGTTGTTGAATTACTACCACTTTTTTCGATTGTTATTTTTCTGTTTAGCGCATTATCGATGATGTTACAAGCCGCTTGGGTTGGTATATAGACACGGTTTACCTCTTGATCAATAGTGAGTGGTAGCGTCTCACTTTTTTCTTTTTTCTCATCCGCATAGTCAATAAAAGAGGTCTCTTCAACATCTTTTATAGTGATGTTTTCAAGATTACTGATAGCGAAATAGGTATGTAAGGCCTGTGTTATTGTAAAAGGTCTTATGTCGATATTGACTGTTTTCAACGAGATAGTCAAACTTTTAGAAATGCTAAATGTCAACTCTAAGGCAAAGGCATATGGAAAAAGTAACTGTGTCTCTTTATCATCACTAAGTGTTAAAACAACTTCTGTCATATCTGTTGTGGCTGCTTGAGTACTTTTGAGTGTCCAGACCTTATCTCTAGCAAATCCATGTTGTGGTTTACTGCTATCGGTAGGATGTACACCAAACCACGGCCAACAGATGGGGATACCAGCATGAACAGACTTCGGAGGAGTGATAGAACTCTCTTTAGCATCAAAGATGAGTGCTGGTTCACCATGAACTCTATAATGGGTTAAATGCCCACCATGAAGATATATCTCTGCTTCAGCAACACTGTTGTGAATGATAAGTTTTGTAAGACCATCTTTAGTTGTAACAATTTTTACATTCTCCTGGATGACAGACATCAGAATCCTTTTTGTACTTAAAATATAGAGGTTTTTCAGTGATGTATTATAGTTGAATCTGCTATAGTATAACAACGTTTAAAGGTGCGAACATGCAAGATATATTTTTGTGGCTATCGACTAATGTTTTAGAGTTACTTCAAGCACAACCTGGAATGGTACTCTTTCTGATTTTGGGTATAGGTTACATTTTAGGGAATCTCAAGCTCTTTGGCTTCTCTTTTGGACCTGTTGCGGGGGTACTCTTTGTCGGTCTAATATTTGGGAACTTTGGTTTTCGTATCAGTAGTGGTGCGCAGATGGTCGGTTTTGCCCTCTTTATCTTTTCGGTGGGATACCAGGCAGGACCGGGTTTTATAGCTGTACTGAAAAAAGATGGCTTTAAGTACTTGGCGCTTTCTTTGGTTGTGGCCTTAAGTGGTTTTGGCTTGGCAGTGGTATGGGCGATAAACCTTGATCTTCCTCCCGGAATGTCAGCGGGACTATTAGCAGGTGGATTGACCAGTTCGCCAACACTCGCGGCAGCACAAGATGCGGTCTACTCATCAGCACACGTTTACCCTAATGGACTTGATGCTGAGAGCGTTGTTGACAACATCGCCATGGGATATGCTTTAACATATATCTTTGGTTTGGTTGGCCTCATTATCACTATACGCTATCTTCCAAAGTTAGTCGGTATAGACTTGGTAAAAGAGGCTGCTGCCTTTCAAGCTAATGGAAGCAGCAGTGCACTTTCAGCAGACAATGTTGTAATGCGTACCTATAAGATGACGACCAATGCACTTTCTAACATGAGCAATGATGAACTAAAAAAAGATTTCTGGGATCAAAAATCAGTGGTACGTGTAGTACGAAATGGACAGCGCTTAAGTGTAGAAGATTCTGGTGGTCTTGTTCTTGGGGATGTTATTGAAGTTATTGGTACTAAAGAGTATTTTACAAGAGTTGTTAATAATGTAGCAGAGGAGATACGTCCTAAAATTGATACCATTGTCCGTCAAGACAGTGCACAGATTATTATAAACAACCGTTCGGTCATAGGGACGACCTTTAATGATATAGAGATTACACGAAATTTTGGTCTATTTTTACTTGAGATCAAACGTAATGGACATGCGTTAGAACATGACTATACGCAAGAGATACAAGCAGGTGATATTTTAAGTGTTATTGGCGCACCAAGTCAGATAGAGGCGATAGGAACTTATTTGGGTCATGTCGAGCGTGATGGTGTTGAAAGTGATATGGTTGCGCTATCTTTTGGTATTGTGATCGGTCTTTTTATCGGTACGCTCTCTGTAACTCTTGGTGGCATCTCTATAGGTTTAGGTTCTGCTGGTGGACTTTTAGTTACCGGATTGTTTATAGGATATCGACGTAGTATACGGCCAACTTTTGGTCAACTCCCCGAGGCAACACGTTGGTTTTTGATGGAGTTTGGACTACTACTCTTTATGGCGGCAGTTGGACTGCGTGCTGGTGGTGGAATCCTTGAAGCACTACAAGAGCAGGGTGTAATTATTGTTATGGCAGGCATGAGTGTGACTATTGGTCCCATACTATTAGGTTATGTGGTTGGACATAAGGTTTTAAAGATAGAACCAGCACTACTCTTTGGTGCGATTACCGGTGCGATGACAAGTGGTGCTGCGTTGAGTGTTGTTATTAACGAAGCAAAAAGTCCTGTTCCTGCTCTTGGTTACACGGGTACTTATGCATTTGCAAATGTGTTGTTAGTCATAGCGGGTAGTTTGATTATGATGTTTTGATTAATTACCTAAGTAGTATAATAAAATAATAAATTAGAGGATAAGATGATGGCAAAAATGAGTATGCAAGATGAGCTTAAATCACTCCGTGAAGAGGTTGAACGTCTGAAACAAGTCAACCATCAAGAAGACGTGGATGAACTTGAGGTTGATAGTGCATTAGATGCATTGGTCGAAGGTGCATCTGAACTTGAAGGCGAACTGGAGTCTAAAGCACAAGAGGTACTAGAGCGTATGAAACTTGATTATGACAACATGTCTCCTGCAACAGCAGTCGCAATCTTCTCAGCAGGGGCACTGTTTGGTCGTCTCTTTTTATCAAAATAAGGGCATAACATGAATAGAGAACTCAGTAACAAGATCAACCTATTACTACGCAGTGAAAAAGCAATGTTAAAACTTGAGATGCGAAGACGCAGTCGACAAGTCATATTAGCCGCTATCGGTGTGATCGCGGTACTTGCTGCGTTATTCATGCTAAACGTCACCATGTATCTTTACTTAGTCGAGAGTTACACACCGTTATATGCTGCAATGGCATTGACGGGCATCGATATGTTAGTAGCAATTCTCTTTTTTATTGTGGCTATGAGGCAGAGTTTAGGAAGTGAAGCAGAAGCAGTGCATGAAATACGTGAGTATGCACGTAAAGAATTACGTGGTGAGTTTGAGAGTTTAGAAGAGAAGACGGTAGAAATTCGTGAGAGTTTTGCCAAACTGAGTAGTGGTTTTAGTGTAGTCAAGGCAGTTGTACCTTTAGTAAAAATGTTTGTAAAGAGAAATGAAAAATAAAGATCAACGCTAGCTGTAAAACTCCATCTCCTCTTCGTAGATATTGTTGAGTGCTTGGGTGTGTTTCTCTATCTTTCCATTAATACTGTTGGCGAGACTTACTGCTTCATCTAAGTCTGTACACTGAGCAATGATATCATCATAACAACATTCTCTCTCATTAATAATAACAGCCTGTTGTACCTTAATAAGATAGGTGATGGACTCTAATGTTGTTGTCATTTTACACTCCTATAATCTATAATTATTATTTATAGTATTATAGGTAAAAAGTGTCACATCTATATCACAAAAAATTATATAATAAGAGGACTAACGCTTTGTTATTAACGCTTTAGCCGCACTAACGGCATTGATGTAACTCAGGGTTTTCGCTTCACCTTTATAGGCAATATCAAAAGCTGTTCCATGGTCTACAGAGGTTCTGATAATAGGTAGGTTGAGTGAGACATTAATACTCTCATCAAAATAGAGAGCTTTAAGTGGTCCTAGCCCTTGGTCATGGTACATAGCAACCATGTAGGTATACTGTGCTCTAAAGTGTGGTGTAAATGCGATGTCAGGAACGATGGGGCCAACAAAGAGCTCTTTTCCTAAGGCACTGTTTAAAGAGGTAATGACTTCACTGATAATCTCTTCTTCATTACCAAGTACACCATTGTCGCCAGCATGAGGGTTAAGTCCTAGCACGGCAATCTTATGGTCGCCTATAGCGTGGTGAAAGTCCTCTAAAAATGTTGTGAGTCTCTCAAGTGTTAATGAACTAGCAACTGCTTGTAGTGGGATATGCTCCGTGAAGAGGGCAACATAGAGTTTCTCACAGCCTAACATCATAATGGCATCTTTTTGAAAAATATCTCTGAGCATATCGGTGTGACCCTTATACTCTATGCCAGCAAGTGACCACGCTTCTTTATGAATGGGGAGTGTTACAATAGCATCTACACTATCTGCTTTAGCTAGATCAATGGCATGTAAAAAAGAGTGATAAGAAAACTCGCCAGACTTTTCTGAAACCATTCCAGGCTCGATCTCTACATCATAACCTATTTCAGAGAGTGTAAAGTCATTTGGGATAACAACATCTAAACGTTTGGCAGCACGTTCAAGAAGAGAGTGGTCTATACAGTAGAGCGGTGCAACCATCTTACTAATCTCTGCATGCGCCTTCAGTGCTATTTCCACACCAACCCCATTAATGTCACCAAGGCTTATGGCAACACGAGGACGTTTTAGCGTTGGCATAACTGCTTCATCTCTTTAACAGCACTAGAGAGACCACTAAAGACGGATCGAGCAATGATACTTTGACCTATGTTGAGTTCGGTAATTGCTTCTATATTTGTCATTAAGGTAACATTTTGATAATTAAGACCATGTCCAGCAGCTACTTCAAGACCAATAGATTGGGCATGGTTTGCACTGCTGTTGATACGCTCTAAAGAGGCATCTAAGAGTATTTTTAACTCATCACGAGGAAGTTCTAGCTCTTTAATGCTGTGGTGAGAGTGTGGTAGAGCGGAGTTAAGCATGGCATAAACGTTAGCAAAGTGACCTGTATGCAGTTCGATCATCTCTGCCTCAAGAGCTTGACTCTGTTCCACGATGTTGATGGCCGGATCAACAAAGAGGGAGACTTCGATCTCGGCTTCATGGAGTTTTTCAATAGCAAGCGCAATAGCGCCACTCTGACCAATAACATCCAGACCACCTTCGGTTGTCACTTCATCACGGTTTTCAGGTACTAAAGTCGCACGATGGGGTTTAAGCTCACAGACAATGTCAATAATCTCAGGGTTAATAGAACACTCTAAGTTTACGGGAAGTGGTGATGATGCTATGATCTTTTTAGCATCTTCATCATGAATATGACGACGGTCTTCACGAAGGTGAATGGTGATCTGGTCTGCGCCATTTTGTGCGCAGATAGCAAGTGCCATTAAAGGGTCCGGATCATTGATCTTACGAGCTTCACGAAGCACAGCGATGTGATCTATGTTAACACCAAGCGTCAGGGGTAATGAAGTAGTAGGCATTCTCTTCCTTACAGTTAAATTTAGGTAGTATTATACAGCATATATATGTAATAGTTATTTTACAAATATTGTGCATAATCAAAAAAATCTCATAACATCTACACTATTATTACGTAAAATATTTATATAAGTTGTTTAAGGAAACAATAAATAGAAATATAGGAATACAGCATACAACGGCTGCCCATTTGTTAGCTTCTTTTAGTAAAGAGCTATTACTTTTTAAAGGAAATATTATGAAAAAAATAATTATATTGCTACTTCTGATTGCTGTTTCGGCATTTGCTGTCTCAGATGCCAAAAAGGTGCGCTATCTTGACACGGTAAAAGATCTTATAGTTGCAACGCAGAAGACACGTGGTGGTACCTACAATTTTCTTAACGGAAGTGAATTTGCACAGTTTGGTGTGTTTGACCAACGTTCGAAGATAAAGAGTTCGTTTAAGTCGCTTAACAGACAGTTTAACGTGGTTGGACCAAAAATCGATGGTGAGTTTGATAAACTCTACAAACAGATGAAAAGCCTTAATAAACTAGCCTTTCAGCTTGATCCATTGACTTCGTTTAAAGCGTACAGTTCACTTATTAGAAAGATGATAAGCCTAGGCGGTAAGGTACAGGTTGAGCTTTATGGTGATGGTAATGACTTTGAAAAAGCTTCGAGTAGACTAATGATGAATGATATCATGCGATTGACTGAGGGACTAGGCAAGCTGCGTGGATTAGGTTCAGGTATTGCGGCACGTGGAAACTGTGAAGATGAAGAGGTCGAATATATGGAGTCGTATGTCGAAGAGGTGAGTATAAATATGGATAAAGTGATCAAGACAATGCTTAATCTTAATAAAAAATATAGTGACAACTACCCCGCAGGACTTAATCTTAAACTGGTAAAGTACAAAAATGATGTCAAAGCCTATGTGAAACTGGCCGAGATGAAGCTGATCGAAAAAGAGACTATTGATGTTGACTCTAACAAGTATTTCAAACAGGGTACAGACCTTATTAGTGGTGCTATCAAGTTTTATAAGATGAATGCTAAAGCACTCAAAGACTAGTAGGAGGGTTCATGATACGATATGTCATAATAATAAGCATGCTGACAAGTGGTATGCTATTTGCAGAGGTACAAAAGAAGAGTTATTCTAGTGGTGAGTTAAAGTCTGAAGTGAACTACTCTAGTGGTAAGAGAGAAGGTACCGCTAAAGGGTATTATAAAAATGGTAAAACAAAATATGTTCTCTCTTACAAAAAAGGGAAGAAAAGTGGTCTTGCCAAATCATATTATAAAAGTGGAGCATTAAAAGCTGAAGAGAACTACAGCGACGGCTCACTCAATGGTCTCTCTAAGCAGTACTATAAAAGTGGTGAGCTGAAGTCAGATTTCACTTTTCAAGATGACCTACCGGTGAGTGGTGCTAAGTATAATAAAGAGGGTAAAAAGGTAGAGGGATAAGTATTCTGTTCTGGGCTTTTTTATGAACTTGATTATTATTAATTATTATACTAATATATAATGGATTGATTGACTTTAAAGGTAGACTATGAAAAAAACAATTTTATTTTTAATGATGACACTTTGCTCACTTGGGGCTGCTACTCTTGATGAAAAGGTCTCCTATCTAGAAAATATTAAAGAGCTTGTTATTCTGACACAAGAGATGCGCGGTGACACTAATGTCTACATCAAAGGTGGAGATGTCAGACTCTCTAAGATTACAGATAAACATGAGGTAGTGGCTGCCTCCTTACGCGAGCTACGTCAGCGATTTGAAACTGTTGATGATCAGACCAATGAGAAGTTTAACAAACTTAACACCTACATGATAAGTCTGAATGAAGTCGCAGCTGAACTTGACACGATGACTACCTTTAGAGCCTATAGTCTCTTGATTAATGAGATGATCAAACTCGGTGTTAAAGTCCAAAGCAACTTCTTTATTAATGATAATAAACGTAGAGATATCAGTAGTGTGATGATGCAAGATATCTTACCGATGACAGAAGATATAGGTAGGGTACGAGGGCTGGGCGCTGGTATGGCAGCTTGTAATCAATGCAACAGTGATGAAGTCGCTTTTACAAAAGATCACTTTACAAATGTTTCTGATCATCTTGAGAAGTTGGTTGCGGATATGAGACGACTGAACGCACTGTATCCAAACAGTTATCCTAAAAATCTAGAGAAACAACTCGTAAGGTATCAGGTAGATGTTAAACGTTATATCGAACTTATGAAGAGTAGGTTAAGAGATGAAGAATTTGGACAAGTGCCGTCTATCTCTCTTGATTCGTATGACTTCTTCAGTCATGGTACCAGTCTCATCGATCACACTCTCAGTTTTTATGAGATGAATGAACTACTTTTAAAAGGGCAGTGATCTTTCTTATTGCCATAGATCAACCTTGGCTTATTGGGCTGAATCATCAGCTTAATGAGAACGTTGGTTACTTTGTTCTTTTAGCATAAAAGTCATCTTTGAATACTTGAAACTTGTCATCTAAAATTGCCTGACGCATCTTTTTCATGAGGTTAAGATAGTAGTGTAGATTATGGAGTGTCGCTAAACGAAAGAAAGTAATCTCACGTGAGCGAAACAGGTGGTTCAAGTACGCACGTGAATAACGCTGACACGTGAGACAGTTGCACTCAGGATCAATTGGACCGGCATCTTCTTTAAACTTTGCCCCACGGATGTTTATGCGTCCAAATGAGGTGAAGAGTGTACCGTTACGAGCGTTACGCGTTGGCATAACACAGTCAAACATATCAATACCACGTTCCACATTTTCAACAAGGTCTTCTGGTGTACCCACACCCATAAGGTAGCGAGGTTTATCTTCTGGCATATACTGAATGGTATGTTCTACTGTGTCATACATGTCCTGATTCGCCTCACCGACGGATAGACCACCCATCGCAAAGCCATCATAATCAAGAGCACATAACTCTGTTGCCGACTTGGTACGAAAGGCTTTATCTGTTCCACCTTGAATAATGGCAAAAATATTTTGCTCAACACCCACGCCCTCTTGTTGCTTTTTTCTAAAGTACTCTATAGACTCTTTAGCCCATTGTGTTGTCCGTTCAATAGAGAGTTTAATACGTTCTTGTGTGGCAGGTAGGGCAACTAAGTCATCGAGTATCATCATGATGTCAGAGCCAAGGTTATGTTGGATATCAATCACTTTAGTTGGGGTAAAGTAGTGCTTAGAACCATCAATATGACTTCGAAACTCTATACCGTTTGCATCGGCTTTAGAGATATCACTAAGACTAAAGGCTTGAAAGCCACCACTGTCTGTTAAAAAGCTTTTAGGAAAGGTACTAAACTTGTGAAGTTTTCCCATCTTAGCCACGGTCTTGTCTCCAGGGCGCAGATACATATGATACGTGTTGGCAAGGATGATCTCAGCGCCAAGTAAGTCGTGCATGTCAGCCATGTCGAGAGCTTTGACAGAACCGAGTGTGCCAACAGGCATAAAGACGGGTGTTGTAATGGTTGAGTGCGCTGTTTTGATGGTACAAGCGCGTGCTTTGCCGCTCATCGCTTCAAGAGTGAATTCCATGGGTCTCCAAGTAAAGGCATCTGCCTTAAATTATTAACGTGATTTTACCACATTCCTTTCTCTCTCTAGTGAATATGCTACAATCACAGTAAAAATAGCAATAGATTGGTGTAAATGAAAAAGATTTTAATTATTAGCGACAGTAAAATAGGGCATAACTTTGTACAACGTGCTATTGATACCTTTGCTAAAGATAATCTCTATTATGTCATTCATGCCGAAGGCCAAGAGTTTCCTGATGCGCCTGCCTCACGGTTTAAGTTCTTTGCCTTTGATCCGACCAGTCTGTATAAACTCTCTAATGTTCTTAAAATGGAATTTGTTCAAGTCTTTATTGTGATGAAGAATCCAGTTGATGTTGAACAGACTATTGCTAACATACGTACTACTAAAAAACAGCTTCGTATTATTGTGATCGATCATTGGGAACTTGACCTTGAAGCTTACAATGTAGTGCAAATCAACACAACCGAAATCTTAGCATCCCATATGTTTGACTACCTTCCCAACGTGCCTGTTGTTGCACAAAATGTCGGTTTAGGTGAGGGTGAGATCATGGATGTTTTGGTTCCTTTTGGTAGCTCCTTTGTCTACCGACATGTGGGTGTGATTGAGCAGAAACAGTGGCGTATTGTTGGTATTTACCGCGCAGGTAAATTGATACTACCTGACGATCGTAAGATGATCCACCCTAATGATCAACTTCTATTAGTGGGTGATCCTGCAGTTCTTAACTCTGTCTACCGCGCTATTAAACGTGAGATCGGACAGTTTCCGCAGCCTTTTGGTACCAACCTCTACCTCTTTATTGATATGTTAAAAGATGATGAACGAGAGATAGAATACTTGGTTGACAAGGCCTTGACCGTTCATGAAAAGTTTAACAATCGTCTTATCATTAAGGTCTGTAACCCAAGTAACCTAAGTATTTTGGCCAAGATTAAAAGTAAACGTAGTGAAAAAGTGGTAATTGACATTGACTACCACCAAAGTTATATAGATGATACTGTTCAAAATGATGTTAAGTTATACAATGTTGGGCTCATAATGGTCTCTTCTTTGATGTTTTCAAAAGAGAAGATGCGAGAGATTCTTTTTGACACCAGCGTTCCTGTACTCTCTTTGGCCAACAGTCCTATTGATAAACTTAAAGATGTAGTTATTGTCTTAAATGACAATAAAGACCTAGAAAAGATCTCAACAACTGTGTTTGACTTCTCTTCACAGATGGGTTATAACCTTGAGTTACTCAAAAGTGAGATGGATGAGAGTAATGAACAAGACGAGATCATTGAACACTATCAAAACCTTTCAGTTATCTTCTCTAAAAACATCCATGTCAATTTCCACCAAGATAACCCCATCAGAAAGTTGAACAAACGTCAAAAGTTTTTACAGTGTATTCCTTTTACAGAGAACATATTAAAGTCCAAAAGTAGTACCATCTTCTCTTCTGACATTGAAGACCTTTACTACCGTTTGAACAAATACCATCAACTCTTTATTCCTATCAAAATTTAATTACTTAAGTGCGTGTAGCGCGCTATTTACACACTTTAAAATCTACTCTTTTCTTCTTCTGTTTATTCACAGTTCTTTAAGTTCTGTTAAAGTATTATCTAACAATATAAATTCTATAATTTTGGACTACTCATGACCATCGACATCAACCTTAAAAAAGAGATCGATCTCTCTTACCAAGTCACCATAGATACTCTTCCCGAACTCTCTTTTGATACTAAAGTAGCCGTAGTGACTAATCCTACTGTCTCTGCACTACACTTAGAGTATCTTCTCTCAAAACTAACGGCTAAAGAGGTTCATGTGATAACGGTTCCTGATGGTGAAGAGTATAAAAATTGGGAGAGCATAGAGAAAATATTAGAAGGTATGTTTGAAGCACGCTTTAACCGTAACTCACTTCTTATCGCTTTTGGTGGTGGTGTTATTGGTGACATGACTGGTTTTACAGCCAGTATTTATCAGCGTGGCATTGACTTTGTGCAGATCCCTACAACACTGCTTTCTCAGGTTGATGCTAGTGTCGGTGGAAAGACGGGGTTTAATAACAAGTATGGTAAAAATCTTGTGGGTGCTTTTCATCAGCCTAAAGCTGTCTACGCAGATGCTCACTTTCTAACAACACTGCCAAAGCGAGAGTTTGCTGCAGGTGTGGCAGAAGTCGTAAAGATGGCTGTATGTTTTGATGCAGACTTCTTTGCTTGGCTTGAAGAGGCAGACCTGAGTGATGAAAAACAGCTTGCAGAAGCAGTAGCAAAGTCCGTTCAAACTAAGGCTTGGGTGGTAGCACAAGATGAGAAAGAGCGTGGCTTAAGAGCAGCACTTAACTATGGTCATACCTTTGGTCACGTGATCGAAAAAGAGACAAAATACACGGGCTTTTTGCATGGTGAAGCAGTTGCTATTGGTATGGTGATGGCGAATGACACAGCAGTTGCCTTAGGTTGGATGAGTGAAGATGAAGCTGTTCGTGTTAAGGCCTTACTAGAGCGTTATAAACTACCAACAAGCTACAAAATTAAAGATGTTGATGCCTTCTACGAGACCTTCTACCTTGATAAAAAGAGTGCAGACAGTGCTATTACCTTTATCATCCCTAAATCATTAGGTGGGGTTGAAATAACAGATAAGATTGATGAATCATTGATCAAAGAAGTGTTAGGCCAGTATGCGTAGGATTTTAAGTAGCGTTTTCTTTGGGCTGTTTTTATTTCAATTAACACTCTCAGCTGCGAGCAATATGGAGCTTTCTACCGGAGACAATAATGTTTCAGAAGATGATAAGGTTGCGCAACAACTGCTCATTCAAGCCTCTATTGCTGAAAATAGCCGTCTTATACGTGAAAAACGTGCAGCAACAGTTTTACAATTTAAAGAAGAGTTGCAAGAGATCAATACCAATCTTTCAAAAGACAATGTTTGGGAAAAAAGTTATAACTCACACATTGCTTATGCACAGGTACGTGGTGATCTTACTTCATTACAAGCAAAGATAAAAAGATTGAGTAAAAAAAGTCATCCTAGTAATGAAGAGAAAGAATTCCTTGACGACCTAAAAGGTAAAGAAAAAATCCTTTCAGACCAATTTGTTTTACTCGATGATACGCAAGCAGGTAAAACAGTTTTTGCCGTCTTGCTTCAACCCGAAGAGATAGATGATATCCCTGTTCTAACCAATCCCCTTGACATCTTTACTGCGATCTCTTTTGTCAAACATCTCGAAGAGATCTATGCGGACTATTTGAAACGTGGTGTTGAGCTTGATGAAGTCATCTCTCTTTTACAAAAGAAAAAAGAGCTGCTGACGAACCTCAATGCTATTAATAAAGAAGGTGGTTATGCTACCGAACTTGAAGAGACTGCACGTCGCTTAGATAAGTTTAGTAATGCACAAGATATCTTGAAACTCACCGCCAATATCTATGACAAACGTATAGATGAGATCGAAGTAAAGCTTAACAAGCAGATCCGTATTCAGATCTATAAGTTGAGTAAGATCGGTCTGATCATTCTCTTTCTTTTTGGGCTTGCATTTTTGTTGAAGATGATGAGCAAGAAGTATATTATTGATAATGACCGTTTTTACATGGCCAACAAGATCATTAATTTTGGTAACTTCATCTTAATTGTCATTATCTTACTTTTTAACTACATTGAAAATGTCTCCTATCTAGTGACCGTTCTTGGTTTCGCTTCGGCGGGTATTGCTATTGCGATGAAAGACTGGTTTATGTCGATGCTGGGTTGGTTGGTCATTGTTTTAGGTGGTTCTATTCATGTTGGTGATCGTATCCGTGTTGATATGGAAGGGATGAAGTATGTGGGTGATGTTATGGATATCTCACTCTTACGTATGACGATCTTGGAAGATATCACCTTAACCTCTTATCACCAAAATAGACGTGCTGGACGTATTATATTTATACCGAACAATTATGTCTTTACCCGTATGATCGCGAGTTATACTCATGACTCTCTTAAAACAGTTTGGGATGGTATTGACGTTACCATCACCTTTGATTCTAACCATAAAAAGGCTATGCATCTTGCTAAAGAAATCACCCGTAAATACTCTAAGGGTTACACCGATATAACGCGTAAACAGTTAAATAAGCTTCGTCATAAGTATAGTTTGAAAAACACCAATGTTGAACCGCGTATCTTCTCGTTTATTGAGCCAAATGGTCTTAATATAAGTGCTTGGTACCTTACTAATGCCTATGCAACATTAACACTTAGAAGTACCATCTCAGGGGACATCATAGATGCTTTTAATGCAGAAGATGACATTACGATTGCTTACCCTACGCAGCAGCTTAACCTTACCATGAATGAGAAGAAGCAAATGCCGACAGAACCTGAAGAAGAGATAGAGGTAGTCTAATGAGTGATAAGAAAAAAGTTTATGTTAAGACCTTTGGTTGTCGTACAAATGTATTTGACTCTCAAGTGATGATGAGCAATCTTAAAGACTTTGACATCACAGAAAACGAAGCAGAAGCAGACATTGTTATTGTTAACTCATGTACGGTGACCAATGGTGCTGATGTGGGTGTACGTGGTTATATCAATGGCGTTGAAAAAGCAGGTAAAGCGAAGGTCTATTTAACCGGTTGTGGCGCACATACTAAGGGTGAGTCTCTTTTTGACAACAAAAAGGTCTTTGGCGTTTTCGGTCAGTCTGAAAAAACTAAGATCAATGGTCTACTCAAAGAGAAAGAACGTTTTTATGAACTGGGTGATCTTGACTTTGTAGATGATACGATTGTTGAAGAATTTATAGGAAAGTCACGTGCTTTTATTAAGATACAAGAGGGGTGTGACTTTCGCTGTTCTTATTGTATCATTCCTTTTGTTCGTGGTGACTCGCGTTCTATGGATGAAGCGAAGATTCTTGAACAGGTCTCAACCTTAGCAATCAATGGCTTTGGTGAGTTCATCTTAACAGGAACTAATGTGGGCTCGTATGGACATAGAGAAGATCGTTCATTAGCATCACTGCTTCAAAAGATGTCGCAGGTACGCGGTGTTCGTCGCATACGACTTGGCTCGCTTGAACCTATTCAAATCAGTGAAGAATTTGAAACGATGTTAGATGCACCATGGCTTGAAAAACATCTTCATATCGCACTGCAACATACATCACCAACAATGCTAAAGCAGATGAACCGTCGAAACAAGTTTGAGAGTGATATCGCTCTTTTTCAACGACTACGTGAGAAGGGTTATGCACTAGGAACTGACTTTATTGTGGGACACCCTGGAGAGACAGAAGAACTGTGGCAAGAGGCGATGGAGAACCTAAAACGTCTTCCCTTAACCCATGTTCATGCCTTTACCTACTCTAAGCGAGATGGAACACCTTCATCAACGATGAAGGGTGAGGTTAATGGTGCGGTTGCGAAGAAACGCCTTAAAGAGTTGACCGACTTGGTAGATGCTAACAACTACGCTTTTCGAAAAGAGTTTGCGAACGTACCTTTAGAAGTTCTAGTTGAGAGTGAAAAAGATGGCCGTTATCACGGTTTAGATCAGTTTTTCAACAAGATCATCATCGACTCACCTAATGACTTGGTAGGTAACTGGCTTAGTGTCGAAAACTACCAAGTAGAGAAGGATGGAAACTATGCTCAATTCTAAACAAAACAGAACTATAATCTTTGTCTCCGCTACCATTGTTTTACTTTTAGTTGCTTTTGCACTCTTTCGAGACTCTTCGCAAGTTGCGTCTCTCAAACAAGTAGAAGCACTTATCAAAGATAACAAGATTGAGAAGATTAAGCAGTGTGATCAAAACTTCTACATTCAGACGTCTGATGCCCTCTATAGCATTGCTATCTCTCAAGT
>Ga0256826_1000310_pt1 | contig 28621 bp, 27 predicted proteins | sample CV79metaG_FD_185975 | JGI IMG/M metagenome (GOLD analysis project Ga0256826, IMG submission 185975) | Hydrothermal vent microbial communities from East Pacific Rise, Pacific Ocean - CV79 | ecosystem: Environmental > Aquatic > Marine > Hydrothermal vents | place: Pacific Ocean: East Pacific Rise...
CTTTAGAACATATCAAAACAGCTATGAATGATGCTGGACTTGATACAAATGAGATTGATGAAGTTATTATGGTTGGTGGATCTACTAGAATTCCTAAAGCTCAAGAAATTGTAAAAGAATACTTTGGAAAAGAATTAAACAACTCAGTTAACCCTGATGAAGTTGTAGCAGCTGGTGCAGCTATTCAAGGTGGAGTTTTAAAAGGTGATGTTAAAGATGTACTTTTACTTGATGTTACACCATTATCTTTAGGTTTAGAAACTTTAGGTGGAGTTATGACTAAATTAATTGAAAAAGGTACAACTATTCCAGTTAAAAAATCTCAAGTATTCTCTACTGCTCAAGATAACCAACCAGCAGTTTCAATTGTAGTTGGTCAAGGTGAAAGAGAATTTATCAAAGACAATAAAAACTTAGGTCAATTCGAACTTTCTGATATTGCACCAGCTCCAAAAGGTCAACCTCAAATCGAAGTTACTTTTGATATTGATGCAAATGGTGTTTTAAATGTATCTGCTAAAGATAAAAATACAGGTAAAGAAAATAAAATTACAATTTCTGGTTCATCTGGACTTTCAGATGAAGAGATTGCAAAAATGGTAGCAGAAGCTGAAGCAAATAAAGAAGCTGATATTAAGAAAAAAGAAACAGTTGAAGCTAAAAATCAAGCAGAAACTATGCTTCACCAAATTAAAAAAGCTTTAGAAGATAATAAAGATGATGCAGTAGTATCAGAAGAGGAAGAAAAAGCAATTGTAGATGCAGCAGCAGCTTTAGAAGAGTTATTAAAAGATGAAAATGCTACTAAAGAGCAAATTGATGAGTCTTTAAAATCACTTGCAGAAGTATCTTCTAAACTAATGGAAGCAGCTATGAAAAAAGAGCAAGAAAAAGGTGGATGTGCTTCAGGAAACTGTGGAACAGATGACGCTAAGAAGAAGAAAAAGGAAGATGAAGATATAATCGACGCAGACGTTGAATAATCAATAGTAAAATATGTTACGATAAGTATAAGTGCTCTAATGCACTTATACCTTCTTGAAGATATAATCGACGCAGACGTTGAATAATCAATAGTAAAATATATTACATAATAAAAAAGGCAAGAGTTTATACTCTTGCCTTTTTTTATTTAAATTAGGATATTATGAATTATGAAAATATTATTACTAGAAGATGATGTTATATTATCTGAAATTATTGAAGAGTTTTTACTTGAATTAGGTTATGAAGTTGAAGTATGTTTTGATGGAGAAGAAGCTGTTACTAAAGCTTATAGTCAAACATTTGATTTATTACTTTTAGATGTCAATGTTCCTTTAACTACTGGAATTGAATTTTTAACATCACTACGCCAAAACAATAACACTACGCCTGCTATATTTATAACTTCACTAAATACAAGTGCAGATTTAGAAAATGGATTCAATGCTGGATGTGATGATTATATTAAAAAACCATTTGAACTACAAGAACTAAATCTTCGTATAAATAATATTAAAAGAATATATAAACTCGATAACACAGATATAATAAAAATAGACGAAAATACAAGTTTTGATTCAAAAAATAATAAACTTAAAAAAGATGATAAAGAAATCTCAGTAACAAAAAAAGAAGCTGATATTTTAAAATATTTGCTAAATAATAAATCAAAAGCAATAAGTATAGATGAACTATCAAACAATATATGGTCTTATGAAGATACTCCAAGTCCTTCAACTATAAGAACATATATAAAAAATATTAGAAAATATATTGGACAAGATTGTATTACAAATATAAAAGGGGTAGGTTATAAATTTAACTAAATATGAAAAAAAGACTTTTTTTAGTTTTTTAGGGCTTTATCTTGGATCCTTGTTTATTTTTATAACAATATCTGCAATATTATTTTATAAAATCACTTTTAACTATGAGTATGATAATGCAGTTTCAAAACTAAAAATGAAAGCTTATGAACTATCATCAAATATCATAATGCAAGATATGAAAGGTAAAGAGTTTAAAACTACAAATTTTAAAGAATGTAATATTAATACAACTTCATTATATAGTAAATCTGAAAAATTAATGTATGGAATAAATGAAAAAATCAAAAGTTTTAATCTACCTGAATATATAAAAGATGATACAATTTATATTGTTGATAAAAGTACATTTGGGCATTTGGGTATTGAATATATTGTATTAAAAGATACAAATTTTTTAAAAGAAAATAGAGTTTTACAAAAAACTATTTTGATTTTTTCTTTTATATTTATAATTATGAATATTATAGGTCATTTTCTATCAAAACTATTTTTAAAGCCTATTTTAACTCAAAGAAAAAAACTAAATAACTTTATAAAAGATAGTACTCATGAATTAAATACTCCTGTATCTGCACTTATGATGTGTGTAGACTCTCCAAATCCAACTAGTCCTAAAAACTTAGAGCGTATAAAACTTAGTTCAAAAAGAATATCTGAAATATATAAAGATTTAACATATATATTTTTAGATGAGTATGATTTAAATAAAGAAGTAAAAATTCTAAATTTAAGAGAATTATTAGATATTCAAATTGATTATTTTAAAGACTTTGCAAATAAAAAAAAGATAGATATATCTTATAGTTCTGATAAATTATTGTATAGAATAGATGAAGAAAGTTTTACAAGATTATCAAACAACCTTATTTCAAATGCAGTAAAATATACAAGTGCAAATGGAAGTATAAATATTACTCTAAAAAATAATAAACTTATAGTTCAAGATAGTGGAATAGGTATAGCAAAAGAGAAACAAAAAGATATATTTGATAGATTTTATAGAGCTACATCAAATGCAGGTGGTTTTGGGATAGGGCTAAATATTGTTCAAACCATATGTAAAAAATATGATTTGAAAATAGATTTAGATTCACAAGAAAATAAAGGTAGCACTTTTACAGTTTATTTTTCTTAAAAGTGATCTTACTCATTTGCTAGTTTTTTTAATAACTCTTTAACTGCTTCAGTATTCCAATCAAAGCCACCAGCCACTGAGTATCTTATAGAACCTTTTTTATCAATTATATATGTTGTTGGAAAAGCATAGACCTTCCATTGTTTTGCTATATCTTTATTTGGATCTAGTAAAACTGTAAAAATAACTTCATGCTCGTCTAAAAATTCTGACATCTCAAACTCATCTTCACCTAAATTTACAGCAAGTATTTTAAATGGCACATTTTGTTTTTTTAAATCATTAGTTAACTTAGACATTGAAGGCATCTCATGAACACAAGGTGGACACCATGATGCCCAAAAATTTAGCAGTATTACTTGACCTTTATATTTAGAAAGAGTGTGTGATTGTTTTTTTATATCATTTAGAGTGAAGTCATGTGCTTGAAGTTTACCATCATATTGATTTAGCCATCTAGTATTATCTTTTTTCTTTTTCTTTTTTTCTAATTTTGCTATTTCTATAGCTTCTCTTTGTTTAGCTTCTTTTAATGTATCTATCATAGAATCTTTAATAATACTAGCAAACTCTAAAGCCATAGTTTTTTCAGCTTGTGATGCATCATCTCTAAAATAAAATCTATCTCTTACATTTGATAATATTTTAATATCAACATGTGATCCACCTTTTTTTAAAGCCTTTGTTGTATCATCAATTCTAAGTGCAAGAGTTGATTTTGAAGGAATAAGAAGTTTTAGAGATATATTTGTTGCACTTGCAATAGGAAGTAAAGTTCCTTCATCTCCCGCAACTGGTGTTTTACTATAAAGGTTTGGTGAGAGTAGAATTACACCTGCTAATATATCATTATTAGAATGTTGCCATTTATTAAGTGCTTTAAGTAATACGGCACTTGCTTTATCATTTGAAAATAAATAAACTTTTTTATTTGTTTTTATAGCTTGTTTAATTAGTTCTACATAAGATTCTAAAGGTATTTTACTTAAACTTGATTCTACAGTTGGTAAAAATAAAGATGAAAATGGATCTGCAATCCATACTTCAGTATTATTTTTTTGTAAATTTTTTGCTAAATTTTTTAATCCATTTGTAATACCATGACTTGAAGGTAAAATTATTAATAATTTTTTACTATTACTTTTATATTGTTGAACTTGTAGTTCTTCATCATCTCCAAAATTAACTATTAATGTACTATTTGCGAAAAGATAAATATTTAAAACTATTGTTAATAATATTTTTTTTATCATTTTATATCCTTGATTATAATTTTTTATTATCCTATCTAATTAAATATAAAACTATACACAATTTCTACACACAAAATAAAGTATAATAGTATATTAAAATATCAAAGGATTATAGATGATAGCAGAGATAGTATTTGCAGCAGGGTGTTTTTGGGGAGTTGAGAGTCATTTTGAGCAATTATCTGGAGTAATAGATGTAAAATCAGGATACACAGGTGGGAATTTTAGTAACCCTAGCTATAAAGAAGTTTTAAAATATAGATATAATAAACCATCAAAAGGGATAGTTAATCATACAGAAGCTGTTAAAATTGTCTTTGATAATTCTAAAATTACAGCAAAAGAACTTATAAAATCTTTTTGGGAACTACATGACCCTACACAAAAAAATGGGCAAGGTAATGATATAGGAACAAACTATAGAAGTGCAATATTTTACACAAATGAAAAACAAAAAGATATCTCATTTACTACAAAAGAAGTTTATCAAAAATTATTAGCAAAAAATGGATATGGAGATATAGTAACAACAATTAATCCACTTACAACATTTTGGGATGCTGAAAATTTCCATCAAGATTATCTAAAAAAAAATCCAAATGGATACTGTCCAAATCACAGCACTGGTGTAAAATTTGAAAAAAAAGATGAAGTAAAGAGTGATGTAGTTTTACCTTTAATGGGTAAAGAAATTATAGTTATAAAATCTGAAGCTTTTTGTCCATATTGTGAAAAATTTGAAGCAGAAGTTTCAAATCTTTATAAAGGAACAATTCCTCTTCATACCGTTTATGCAAAAGATTTAAAAGGTTTTGATATAAAAACAAAGCTTTTTGCAACACCAACTATACTTTTTATTGAAGATGGAAAAGAAAAAATATCAAATATAGGATACATGAATCCAAAAGAATTTTATAAAGCATTAGGTATTTTTAAACTTGGAAAAGATTCTGAAAGTTACCATATAGCATTTAATAAAGGAACTGAAGGAAGACATTGTAAACAATATGATATTTTTAAAAATACACCTGATGGAGTTTTTATAGATAAACTTTCAGGAGATATACTTTTTGATACAAATGATAGATTTAATTCAACATCAGGATGGCTTAGTTTTTATAAAGCAGTTGATGGATCAACTATTCAAAAAGATGATTTTTCTTATGGAATGAGTCGAGTTGAAGTTATTGCTAAAAAAAGTGGAGCTCACTTAGGTCATGTATTTCCAAGATATGATGGGAAACAAAGATTTTGTATCAATGCTACTGTATTAGAATTTGTTCCAAGAGATAAACTTACAAAATAACTACACACTTACTACACGATGCTTTTGTATAATATCGCATAAACAAATTAGGAGATATTATGTTAAAAGTAATTAAAAGAGTTGTAGTAAGTTTAGTGTTATTTGCAGGTATTATAAATGCAGAATTAATTGATTTAAGTGGAAATACTAAAGGTATTGATGTAACACTTAAAAGTGAAGAATCACTAATAGTAGGAAGTAATACATTTTTTGTAACTTTACAAAAAAATGGAAAAGTAATAAACGATGCAAAAGTAAAAATAAAATTCTTTATGCCAGAGATGCCGGGAATGCCATATATGGAAAGTAAAAGAAAAGCTAAATTAATTAATGGTAAATATACTATGAGAGTTAATTTATCTATGAATGGTACTTGGCAATATCAATTAAAATTCAAAACAAAAGATAATAAAAAATATAAAATCAGAGGTAGTATAAACCTTTAGTAGGAGCTTTAATATGTTAAAGAAATCAATAGTAATTATGATTTCTTTAGTTTCATTTAGTTTTGCTATAAATATAAATGATGCTAAAGAATTAATAAAACAAAAAAATGAAAACTTAAAATTTTTAAAAGAAGATATTCAGATATCTTTAAAAGATGAAGAAGCAAGTAGTATATGGAAAAACCCTATTTTAGGAATAGGTGCAAATGATATTTTAATAAGTGATTTTAAAGCTAGAGATAAAGAAGCTATGCAAACACAATTTATTACATTTTCTCAAACTATACCCTTAGGAGATAGTTTTGATATAAAAAAGAATATTTCAAAAAAACAAACATTGATTTATAACTATTTACTTGATGATAAAAAATTAATGTACAATTCTTTGTTAAGTGTTTATTTTAGTGAATATAAAATAATACAAAATAAAATAGTATTATTAAAAAAGTACAAAACTAATGTACAAAATAAGAAAAAAGTATTAGTACAATTGTTCCAAAACCAAAACTCAAAACAAGAAGAGATTGTAAATACACAAATACTATATTCATCTTTAGAATTAAAAGAAGAAAGTTTACTTTTAAAATTAGATTTAATCAAATTAAAAATAGAAGAATTGACTTTTACAAAGATTTCTAAAATTGAGCATTCTTTAGAAAGTAAAAAAAAAATAAATTTAGATATAAATCCTTTGATTGAAAATCATCCTTTAATACTTGCATATAAAATTAAAATTAAAAAAGAAAATGAAAAGATTAAATTAGAACAATCAAAAAAATATTCACAATTAAAACTATCAACTGGATATTATCAAAGGGAAAATTTTGATGATTATTTGGCATTTTCTATTTCAATGCCTTTGTCTATTTATGGGAGTGAAAATATAAAAATATTAAAAAATAAAAAGAGATTTAAAAAATCTAAAAATTCTTTAAATATATTGAAAAATCAGTTTATGCAAGATATAAAACAACTTCAATTTCAAAAAAAGAATGCTTTAAATAAATATAAAATATTGACAAATAAAATGATCAAAGATGATATATTTATTGGAGAGATTTTAAAATCAAAAAGTAGTATATTAAAGTTTAATTCAATAAAGATTATTGATAACTTAAACAATATATTAAAAAAGAAATTATTGGCATTAGATGAGTTATCTAAATATTATAAAGCAAATGGAAAATTAAAATACTATATAGGAGAAAATTTATGAAAATATTAAATATTATATTAGTTACAGGGGTACTTATAAGTTTAAATGCAAAAATAATTGAAGTAAAACAATTATTTAATAAAAGTATAGTAAAAGTACAAAGTCAAAATATTAATATTTCAAAAGTATTTTATGGAAATACTAGCTTTGATGAAACAAAGCTATATGATATGAATATGAGATTTAGTGGGTTTATAAAAGATTTAAAGGCAAATGAAGAGCATAAATATATAAATAAAAATGAAAAATTATTTTCAATATATTCAAAAGAAGTTGTTTCAACTTTTGAAGAGCTACTATTAGCTAATAAATTCCAAAAAAATAAGCAATTTATTAATAGTATTGAAGCTAAGCTAGAGCTTTTAAATATACCTAAAAATATTATTTCTAAAGTTAAAAAAACAAATAAAATCCAATACTATATAGATATATTATCTCCTAAATCTGGACTCATAATAAATAAAAAAATACAAGATGGATCATATATAAAAACAGGTCAAAGACTTTTTTTACTTGCAGATATTTCAACTTTATGGATAAATGCAAAAGTATATCAAGATGATTTAAAATTTATAGAAAACAATATGGATGTTATCGTATCAATTAATGGATATAAAAATATAAAAGCTAAAGTTGATTTTATACACCCTTTTGTAAATAGTAAAACCAAAACAATTGATGTAAGGGTCAAAATAGAAAATAAAGATTTAGACTTATACCCAAATATGTTTGCAAAACTAAAATTTCTAAAATCTAAAATAAATATGCTAACTTTACCAAAAAGTGCAGTTATTACAAAAGGTTCTAAACATTATGTATTTAAACCTGTAAGTAATAGTGAGTTTGAACCTATTTTAGTTACAGCAAAAAGAATAAGTGCAAATAAATTTGAGATTATTGAAGGATTAGTTGCAGGAGATAGTGTTATAAACAATGCTTTATTTATGTTAGATAGTGATGCTATTACAAATGGTTTATATGACATCGATGAAGATGAAGATTGGTAGGAGTAAGTTATGGTTGAAAAAATAATTGATTATAGTGTTAAAAATATATTTTTACTTTTAATTGCAATAGTTGTTTTAACTCTTAGTTCAACTTGGGCTATAAAAACAATTTCACTTGATGCATTACCTGATTTATCACCTCCTCAAGTTATTGTTCAAGTAAAGTGGAGTGGACAAGCACCTAAAATAATTGAAGATCAAGTTGGTTATCCTTTAGTTTCAAATCTTATGTCTTTACCAAATATCCAAACAGTAAGAGCTATGAGTAGTTTTGAAAATGCTTTAATATATATAATTTTTAAAGATGGTACAGATTTATACGAATCAAGAAATAGAATCTTAGAGCAATTATCAACTTTAACTCCAAATTTTCCAAAAGGGGTAAAGGTTTCACTTGGTCCTGATGCTACAGGTATTGGTTGGGCTTATGAATATGCAATTACTTCTAAAACTAAATCTTTAGATGAGTTACGAACACTGCAAGATTATTATTTTAAATATGCACTTTTAGGTGTTGATGGAGTTAGTGAAGTTGCTTCACTTGGTGGCTTTGTTAGAAATTATGAAATTACACTAAACCAAGATAAGTTAATACAATATGATTTAAACGATAAAGATATTATTAAAATAATCCAATCAAACAACAATGATAAAGGTGGAAGAATAATATTAGAAAATGGTTTTGAACATATTATTACAGCTTCAGGCTATTTAAAAAGTGTAGATGATATAGAAAATATCACAATAAAAGTTATGGATACAATTCCTTTAAAAATAAAAGATATTGCAAGTGTAAATATTGTTCCTAAAAGTAGAAGAGGAATGGCTGAATTAAATGGAGAAGGTGAAACTGTAGGGGGAATTGTTGTTGTACGGTATGGTGAAAATCCTTATGCAGTTATAAAAGCAGTAAAACAAAAACTTGACACTTTAAAATTACAAGATGTAGAAATAATTGAAACATATGATAGAACATCTTTGATTGATAAAGCTATTCATACTCTTACTTCTACATTATTTGAAGAGAGTATTATTGTATTAATTGTAACAGCTTTATTTCTTTATCATTTTAGAAGTGCATTGATTATTATAATTGTATTACCTGTAACAGTTGCCTTAACTTTTTTATTAATGAGATTATTTGAAATTGATTCTAATATTATGAGTTTAGGAGGAATTGCAATTGCAATTGGTGCTATGGTTGATGCTGCTATTGTTATGGTTGAAAATGCACATAAGCACATACATAAAGCCCAAAAAGATGGTAAAATATTAACTTTTAATGAACGTTCAAAAGTAATAGTCGAGTCATCAAAACAAGTTGGTCGTCCAATATTCTTTGCTCTTATTTTAATTGTAGTATCGTTTTTGCCAATTTTTGCTTTAACTGGACAAGAGGGAAGATTATTTACTCCTTTAGCATTTACTAAAACATTTGCTATGGTTGTAGGGGCAATTTTATCTATTACATTAGTTCCAATTTTAATGATACTTTTAATGGGTGGAAATATTCCAGATGAAAATAGAAATATAATAAATAGATTTTTTCAGTTTTTATATTTACCATTATTGAAATTATTTATGAAATTAAGATATATTGTACTTGCAGGTTCAATAATACTTTTAGGTTTTTCATATCCATTATATAAAGCTCAAAATTGGGAATTTATGCCTATGATGAATGAGCATACTTTTATGTATATGCCTGTAACTCCTTATGGAATTGGAATAGATCAAGTAAAAGAATTAACACAAAAAACAAATCAAATAATTAAAAGCTTTCCAGAAGTTCAAACAGTATTTGGAAAAGCAGGAAGAGCAAGTACCGCAACAGATCCAGCTCCATTAGCAATGATAGAAACAATTATTACATTTAAACCAGAAGATCAATGGCGAGAGGGAATGACATATAAAAAACTTATGGCAGATATGGATAAAGCACTACAAGTACCAGGACTTATAAACTCATGGACTTACCCAATTAGAGGTAGAATAGATATGTTACTTACAGGAATTAGAACACCATTAGGTATAAAACTATATGGAAATGATCATGCAAAACTTGAATCAACTGCGTTACAAATTGAGCAAAAACTTAAAGATTTTAATTCAACATTATCAATCTCTTCAGATAAAGCAAATAGTGGATACTACTTAGATGTAGCAATAAACGATGAAGCAATAAGTAGATATGGTATCTCTAAAGATGTTATTTTAAATAAAGTTAGTTATGGCATTGGTGGAAATCAGATATCCCAAATGATTGATGGATTAGAAAGATATCCTATTTCTATTAGATATGATATTACACAAAGGGAAGATATTACAAGTTTAAATAATCTTCAAGTAAAAACAAAATATGGATTTTTTCCATTAAAAACTTTTGCAATATTATCTTATAAAGAAGGACCATCTGTTATAAAAAGTGAAAAAGGGATGAATGTAAATTTCATCTATATTACACCAAAAGAGGGTATATCAACAAAAACTTATAAAGATGATGCTCAAAAACTATTAAAAGATTTAAAACTACCAAATGGATTTTATTTTGAATGGGCTGGACAAAGTGAATACTTAGAAAGTGCAATGCAAAGATTACAGTATATTATTCCATTTACTTTTTTAATAATATTTTTACTTATATATTTAGCGCTAGGTAATATTATTTATGCCTTGATAATATTTTTAGGTTTACCTTTTGCACTTGCAGGTGGATTAGTTTATATTGATTATTTACATTTCAATATAAGTATTGCTGTTATTGTAGGCTTTATTGCTCTGCTAGGTGTGGCAGCTGAAACATCTATTGTAATGGTTATATATTTAAAAGAAGCTATTATTGAACTAAAAGAAGAATGTATAAATATAACAAAAAAAGATATTCTAGAAGCAATATATAAAGGTGCAGCATTAAGACTTCGTCCAAAGCTTATGACTGTATTTGCAATTTTAGGTGGATTGATCCCTATAATGTATGTAGATGGAGTAGGGCATGAAGTTATGCAAAGAATTGCAGCACCAATGATAGGTGGAATGGTTAGTTCATCTATTTTAACGTTAGTTTTGATTCCCTTGATATTTTATATAATAGCAAGTTTTAAGATTAAAAAATAGAACTACACAATTATTACACATAAAATACTAAAATAACCGCTAATTAAAAAAAGGTTAAATATAATGAATATTTTTGGTTATTTTGGTAATAAAGTTTATGGGTATGATGTAAAAGTTTTAAATGAAATAGAAGCCAAAGCAGGGGCTGGAATACTTTAGATCTTTTAAATAGTTTTAAGTTGGGTCACTTTGAATTTACACAATATTTTGTTGAATTTACACAATATTTTGTTGGATTTTTTATTAAGAATTATGAATCCTAATTATTCGCCTAGTTTACTATTAGATAGGTTTTTTGTACAAAACCAAATACCAGAATATGTAGGAGCAGCACAAAATAGATTTGCTTGGTCTATTTGTCTTGTTTTGTATATATTTTATTTACTTGTACTTGATCCTCAAATGACACCTATAAAGATTCTTATTTGTGCACTTTGTGAAATAATAAAAAAAGAAAAAATACAAACATTTAATCTTACTCAAAAGTTAATTACGGTAATTTTAATAATAATGATTTTTCTTGGACTATATAACTTTAGTGTTCATGTAGAAAATAGATCGTCAGCTATGGCTATGATGCCAATGATGCTTATGAGCCCTGAAGATAGAATGAAAATGAATGAGGCAAAAATTCAAGCTTTACAAGAAGCAGAATTTGAAAAAGATGATGAAGATGAAGAAGAAACATATGTACGAAAATGTGGAATGAAGTCTTGTACTAGTGATGCATGTAGTGGTGGAAAATAACAGGTAGGCTTATGGAATATATCAAAATACAATATTATAAATCACAAGTAGGTGAGATATTATTAGGTTCATATCAAGATAAACTTTGTATTGCAGATTGGAGATATAGAAAACAAAGAGACTATATAGATAATAGAATACAAAAAGGTTTAAATGCATCTTATAAAGAAGAAAATAGTGAAGTAATAAAACAAACTATTATAGAACTAAAAGAGTATTTTGATTTTAAAAGAAAAGTATTTGATATACCATTACTACTTGTAGGCACAGCTTTTCAAAAACTAGTATGGCAAGGTTTAATTGATACACCATTTGGAACTACTTCTTCTTATTTACAATTAGCTAAAAGAATTGATAAAGAAAAAGCAATAAGAGCAGTTGCAACTGCAAATGGTGCAAATAGTATATCTATAATTGTACCTTGTCATAGAATAATAGGAAGTGATGGTTCACTTGTAGGTTATGCTGGTGGATTAGCTACTAAGAAAAAACTATTAGATATAGAGTTAAATCTATTTGTTTAAAAAAAGAACTCGTATTTTTTATTTGGATTTGTAAAAAAGTTATCATTACTTATTTCTAATCCATTATTTTTAATAGCATTTTTAACTAAAGATTTATTGTATAAAATCACATCTTCACAAGAAAAAAATTCATCCAATTCTATCCATTTTGCCTCAAGTATTTCATTTGTATCTTGAATATTAATATTAGTACTTAATGCAGTGGCTGTACATATTAGATACAAATTAGACTCTCCAAATTGGGATGGAGAAAAATGTCCCAAGCTAATAATACTTTTAAACTCTACTCTAATTCCAGTTTCTTCTAAAACTTCCCTTTTTAAAGCAGTTGATATATTTTCATTGTTATCTATATGACCACCTGGAAGTTTGTATCCTTTTTGAAATCTATCTTTTATTACAAGGAGTTTATTTTCTTTGATTACAACAGCTCCCACACCTAAAGTGTGATTTTTAGCTGTTGGAATAATAGGATTTTGTAATATTTTTTTTACTAAAGTTATATCTTTTTCATTGCAATGATGAAACGTAAAATTATATTTTGTAAGTAGTGGTATGTAGTTTGATTTTATTATAGGTATTTTTACCCATAATAAATTATAACTTTGTATATTTTCTAAAGTTTTTTTTAACTCTTTTTCAAAGTTATTTATATCATTTGGAATACTTTTTGTATCTATAGTAATTCCGTTGTAAATATCTAGTATAAGATTTAAATTTGTAAAATTGTTTTGCATAATATTCATAGTATCTAAATTGAAGTTATAAACTACACAATTATTACACATACGAAATAATATACTTCTATATATAAAAAAAGGATTTAAAATGAAAACAAGAAATAATTTAGCATCAATAGTTCTAGGAGCTGCAATTATGAGTACATCTGCATTTGCAGGTATGGGTGGAAGCTGTGGCGCTGGTAAGTGTGGAGCAGGAAAATGTGGTTCAGATATGAATAAAAAAACTGAAAAATGTACAACTGATAAATGTAAAGATATGAAAAAGATGAAATCTGGTTCTGATATGAAGAAAAAAGCAAATGCCTCTTGTGGAGCTGGAAAATGTGGAGCAAGTATGAAAAAAGCAGAAGGTTCTTGTGGTGGAACTATGAGTGGTTCAAAAGGTACTAAAACTCAAATGAGTTGTGGAGCTGGAAAATGTGGAAGTATGTAGTCATACATGCTTTTTAAACATTTTTTATTCAAAGGATAAATAATGTATATAAAAGAAAAATATTCTCAATTTTCAAATATAAGTGAAAACTTAAGTTCAGTATCACTTTTATTTGCAAGAATGGCTATTGCATATGGTTTTTATGAACCAGCTATGCAAAAATGGAATAATATTGACAATGTTGCATTATGGTTTGCTAGTATTGGAATTCCAATGCCACTACTAAATGCATACATGGCAGCAACTACTGAACTACTTGGTGTTGTACTTTTAACTTTAGGTTTACTTACTAGGGTTATATCTATACCATTAATAATTATTATGATTGTCGCAGTTTTAACTGTACATTTATCAAATGGTTTTAGTGCAGGAGATAATGGATTTGAGATACCATTGTATTATGGCTTATTTCTTATGATTTTTCTATCACATGGTGCTGGAAAATTTAGCCTTGACAATCTTATTTTTAAAAAGTAAAATACAATAGAAGATTTATGTAAAATCTAAATCTTCTATTTAAATATAGGATTTAATATGAAAAATATAAATGGTTGTGGATTAGGTTTAAGAAGTGATTTTATATTTGATATGCCATCTTTACAAAATAAACCAGATTGGATAGAAATAGTTCCTGAAAACTGGATAGATACTCCTAAAAAATACCAAAAAATATTTGATAAAATTATGGAAGAATACAATGTGATTTGTCACGGTTTATCTCTTTCTATTGGTTCATATGAAGATGTAGATATGAATTTTTTAAAAAAACTAAAAGAATTTTTAAATAGATATGAAATCAAATACTATTCAGAACACTTAAGCTTTTCATCTTTGCAAAATGCACAAACATATGAATTATTACCATTACCAATGACTCCTAAAGAAGTTGCTAAAGTATGTGAAAAAGTTGATTTTGTACAAAACTATCTAAAAAGAGAACTTATTTTAGAAAATGCTACATATTATTATGTTCCAACTTCTACTATGTCTGAAATAGAATTTATAAATGAAGTATTTAAAAAAAGTGGTGCAAAAATGCTTTTAGATGTAAACAATGTATTTGTAAACTCTTTTAATCATCAATTTAATCCATATAAATATATTGATGACTTAGATATGTCAAAAGTTTCATACTACCATGTAGCTGGTCATTTAGAATATAAAGAAAATTTATGGATAGATACTCATGGTACTCCTGTAAAAGATGAAGTATGGGATTTAACTAAATATTGTTTATCTAAACATAAAGCTCCAGCACTTCTTGAAAGAGATAACAATATCCCTCCTCTTGATGAACTTATGAACGAATATGATATATTAAAGGGTATTTATGCAAACTCTTAAAACTCAAAAAGATTTCTTTTGTACAATAACAGCGCCAAAGTTTATACCAAATGATTCAATAGAAATATATCAAGATTTGATATTTTTAAGATTTGAAGATGTTATAAAATCATCACTTCCTATATTTTCTTCTTTAATTGATGAAGATATTTTAACAAACTATATAAAAGGGTTTATATCATATGGCGCAAAAACTGCTTATGTTTGGAAAATACCATTTGAATTTGGTGAATTTTTAATAAATACAAATAAAATTACTTCAAAACAATATAAAGATATTTTAAAATTTGAATTAATACAAGTAAAAATGTATGTATCAAATGATTCTTTTAAGTATTCCAAATTTAATTGGAATAAAAGATATAGAATATCTTCAAATGCTTTTATTTTAAAAACAAAAGCAAATATTTTAAATAACAATAAAAAAGAACAATATATTTTAATTTATAAAGATTTTGAAGATTTTGAAATATATTATATAGAAATTACAAAAGTTGTATATTGCTTTTTTAAATATCTAAGAAATAATCATAATGCAAAACAATCACTTAAATTAGCTTGTAAATCTTGTGGCTTAGTATATAAAGATGTAAAAGATATTATTAATACTACTTTAAATAATTTCTCTAAAAATGGTCTAATTATTTAAATATTACAAATTTCGAAATTCTTTAGTAATATTTTATTACTGATTTATATAAAATAGCTATATTCGGTATATTTAAGCATCGATTTTTTAAAGTGTAAATAAGATTAAACATTGTAGAATCCATTAATTAAAAAATACTTAAGGTATAATTCAAAAAAGGTTTACAATGGATATTAAAACTATCAAAAAAATGGAGCAAGTTACACAGGCAAATGCAGGTGGTGGTTATGCTAGACTTGCTATTGCATTTTTATTTATTGCATTGGTATTTATATATAGTACTATGACAAATTCAGGATTAGAAAATAATACTTTTTTAATCATTGGTGCTGTTTTTGGTGCATATATGGCTATGAATATTGGGGCAAATGATGTTGCAAACAATGTAGGACCAGCTGTTGGATCAAAAGCACTTACAATGTTTTGGGCAATTGTAATTGCTGCGGTTTTTGAAGCAGCTGGTGCACTTATTGCTGGTGGAGAAGTTGTAAAAACTATAAAAAAAGGAATTATTGATCCAGCAATGATTGAAAATCCTGAAATATTTATATGGGCTATGACAGCAGCACTTTTAAGTGCAGCAGTATGGCTTAACTTTGCTACATCAATTGGAGCTCCAGTTTCTACAACACATTCTATTGTTGGTGGTGTTATGGGTGCTGGTATTGCTGCTGCAGGTTTTTCTATTGTAGCTTGGGGAACAATGGGTAAAATTGCTGCTTCATGGATTATCTCTCCAGTTCTTGGTGGAGCTATTGCAGCATCCTTTTTGTATCTTATAAAGTCAAAGATTGTTAATACGGATGATATGATTTTAAGTGCAAAAAAAGTTGTACCAATTTTAGTTGCAGTTATGGCTATGGCATTTTCTACATATCTTATGCTAAAAGGTATTAAAAAGATTGTTAAGATAGATTTTGCTACAGCACTTATGATAGGTTCTGCTTTTTCTGTTGTAACATATTTTATAGTTAAGCCAATGATAGGAAGAGCAGCCGATAAACTAGAAGGTAGTAGAGCTGGCGTAAATACACTGTTTACTATTCCTTTAATATTTGCAGCGGCAATGTTAAGTTTTGCTCATGGTGCAAACGATGTTGCAAATGCAATTGGACCATTAGCTGCTATTAATGATGCTGTAATAAATGGTGGTATGTCTGGAAAATCTGAGATTCCACTATGGGTTATGGGTGTAGGTGCTGTTGGTATTGCTGTAGGACTTGCTCTTTATGGACCAAAACTTATCAAAACTGTTGGATCTGAAATAACAGAACTAGATCAAATGAGAGCATTTTCAATTGCAATGGCTGCATCAATTACAGTTATTATTGCTTCTCAATTAGGGCTTCCTGTATCTTCAACTCATATTGCAGTTGGTGGTGTATTTGGAGTTGGATTTTTAAGAGAATATCTTGATAGAGGTGAGAGTAAATTTCTTGCTAAAGTAAGAGAGCAATTTAAGGCTGATAAAAAAGAACTTGACGCAATGCAAAGTGAATTTAAAAAATTAGATAAAATTAAAGAAAAATCAAAACAAGACTATCAAAGAATTGTTGAATTATATAAATTAATAGATGAAAAACAAGAACTTGTAAAAGTAGAGAAAAAAGAGTTTAAATCTGCTAAAAAAATTAAATATGTAAAAAGAGATGCTGTTAAAAAGATTATTGCTGCATGGATTATTACTGTACCTGCTGCTGCAATTTTAAGTGCTGGAGTATTTTTTATGATTAAAGGTATTATGTCTTAATATTATATATTAATTGTAAATAAAAAAGGCTGGAGTTCAAACTTCAGCCTTTTTTATTTTATAATCATATTTTTTGATTTATTTGAGGAGTGGTAAATATATAAGTTATATTTTTGTGCATAATATTTTAAAAGTAATTTTTGAAGTGTTGGTTCAATTGAAGGTGTAAACCATGCATTATTTGATGATGCAATTACATAAGATGATTTCATATTTTTATAAATTGTATCTGTAGTTGCTTCATAACAAATTGCATTTCTAAATATTGTACCATTGATATTAAAATTACTAGGATTTAATGCACTTGTGTAATCACTAGCACCATTAAAAAAATATTTATTAATTAAATCCACAAAAACTTTAGGTAAAGGTATTTTCTCTCCAAATGGTACTAAAACTACTTTATTTGCAATTGTTAATTTGGTTTTATTAAACATATATGTTGAGTTTAAATATTGATTATTATCTAATGATAATGCTCCTGTAACTATAGTAATATATTTTGATTTTTCTTTTAATAATTTTAACAAATCTTTTTGTTTATTTAATAGTACTGGAAAAGCAGTTTCAGGTAAGATTACTAAATCATAATTATTTTTAATTGCAAAATCAATATTTCTAATATTTATATTTATAATTTCGTCTAAGTATTTACTATCCCATTTTTTATCTTGACTTATATTGTAAGATGGCATATATATATCTAAAGGAGGTTTTTTAATTGAAGATTTGTATGTACTAAAATATGTATTAACTAAAGGTAAATCTAATTTAAACCAATTAAATCCAAATGGTTCTATAAAAGTTAAGCAATAAATTAAAACTATACGTACAAAGATATTATCTACTATGGCAGTAATATAAAATAATATTCCATATACTAATCCAAATGATAATAGTACAAGTGGTATTAAATAAATTAGTTCATAATAAACTAAACTGTATGAAACCCACCAAAACCACAAGATTCCTATAAAAAATCCAGTAAAAAAAATAGATTTTTTATCTAAAATTACAAATAAAATATAAGAAATTAGAACTAAAACAGTATTTACAAATTTATTACTTATGTCAAAATATTCAAAATAAATAAATGACGAAAATAGTATAGATACAATAAAGCCATTTATTATGCTATTTTTAGTATACTTTTGGAAATTTATTCTCAGAAAAAAAGGATTCAACATGGAAAGCCAAGGAAGTTTATTAGGTTCATTAATGCCTCTTATCGTATTATTCGCGATATTTTATTTTTTAATTATAAGACCACAACAAAAGCAACAAAAAGAGCACAATGCAATGCTAGATGCTTTAGCTAAAGGTGATAAGATTATAACAAGTGGTGGCTTAATAGTTGAAATACTAAAAGTTGAAGAAGATTTTTATAAAATCAAAAATATTGATGGCTCTGAAGCTAGACTAATTAAATCATTTGTTTCAAGCAAATGGGAAGACTAGAATTTAAAATTGAAAATATTTAATTATAGGCTAGTTATATTTATACTAGCAACACTATTTGGAATTATATTTGCAATTCCATCTTTTAATCAAAATATAGAAGGTAAAAAAATATCTTTAGGTCTTGATTTACAAGGTGGGTTACATCTACTTCTTGGTGTTCAAACACAAAAAGCTGTTGAATCAAAAATAAAATCTATCGCTGCAACTGTACAATATTTTACAGATGACAAAGATATTTTAATTGAAGATTTAACAATCAATCCTTTAGATTTATCTTTTATACTTTTAGATGATGCAGAGATGAATAATCTTGATCTGATGCTAAAAGAGATAAAAGGTTTAAAAATAAGTAAATCTGATAATTTAATTTATACTATCTCTCTTACAGATGTACAACAACAAATTACAAAAGATACAGCAGTAACTCAAGCAGTTGAAACTATTAGAAATAGACTTGATCAATTTGGACTTGCAGAACCTTCTGTTACTAGACAAGGTAGAACTGATATCGTTGTTGAACTTCCTGGAATTAAAACACAAGAAGAGGAACAAAGAGCAAGAGAGCTTATTTCTAAACCAGCAAATCTTGAACTTATGGCAATTGATGAGCTTAAGGCAGATCAAGTTTATACTATGAGTAATCAAGATGCAAAAGATATAGGTGATATGATTCTTGAAGATTCAAAAGATCCATCTATAAAATATATAGTAAAACAAATACCTATTCTTACTGGTTCACAAGTTGTAGATGCAAGAGTGGCTTTTGATCAAGGAAATCAACCTGTTATTTCATTTACACTTAGTTCATTTGGTGGAAAAGTATTTGGTGATTTTACAGCTAAAAGTGTAGGAAAAAGATTAGCAGTTGTACTTGATGGAAAAGTATTTTCTGCACCAGTTATTAGAGAAAGAATTGGTGGAGGAAGTGGACAAATATCTGGTGGATTTACAGTTAGTGAAGCTGGAAATGTTGCAATTGCATTAAGATCAGGAGCTTTACCTGCACCTATTATAATGTTAGAAAAAAGATCTGTTGGTCCTAGTTTAGGTGCTGATAGTATTAATGCTTCTATGTTTGCATTAATTTCAGGTTTTGTTCTTGTAATTATCTTTATGGTTGTGTACTACGGATTAGCTGGAATAGTTGCTAACATTGCACTTATAACAAATATATTTATTATTATTGCTGTTATGGCAATGTTTGGTGCTACTTTAACACTTCCTGGAATGGCTGGAATTGTACTTACTGTTGGTATGGCAGTTGATGCAAATGTTATTATAAATGAAAGAATAAGGGAACTTTTAAAAGCTGGCTCAAGTATTCCTAAGGCAATTGAAAACGGATATAACAATGCAATGTCTGCAATTTTAGATGCAAATGTTACAACATTGTTAGTTGCTGTTATTTTATATGCTTATGGAACAGGACCTATTAAAGGGTTTGCAATTACTATTAGTATTGGTATTATTGCTTCTATGATAACTGCTATTTTAGGTACTCATGGTATTTATGAAGCACTTATGGGAAAAATGACAAAAGACAAAAATTTAAAGAAATGGTTTGGTATAAGTTAATGGAAATTTTTAAATCAGATAAAATATATAATTTTATGGGTAAAAGAGTACCATTCCTTGGTTTCTCGGCAATATTAGTAATTGCATCATTTGTATTGCTTTTTACAAAAGGTTTAAATCTTGGAATTGATTTTTCAGGTGGAACTTTAGTACAAGTTCAATATACAAAAGCTGCACCTATTCAAGATATTAGGGACTTATTATCAAAAAATGAATCTTTTGAAAAAGCTGTTGTAACTAAGTTTGGTACAGATGAAGAGATTATTATTAAAATACCAACATCAACTACATCTTTAGGTAAAGATATTGGTGATGAAATAAGAGAAATTTTAAAAGTTACTGGTTCTTATGAGATAAGAAGAGTTGATATGGTTGGTCCAAAAGTAGGGGATGCTTTACAAGAAAAAGGTATTATGGCTTTATCTTTAGCTTTAATAGTGATTCTTATTTACGTATCATTTAGATTCGAGTGGCGATTTGCTATTGCTTCTATTTTAGCACTTATTCATGATATATCTATTGCACTTGGAGCAATTGTATTATTTAGTGTTGATGTAAATCTTGATATATTAGCTGCAATTCTTACAATATTGGGATACTCTTTAAATGATACTATCATTGTATTTGATAGAATAAGAGAGGGAGTAACAACTTCTAAAGAGACTGATTTAGATAAAGTTGTAAATGAATCTGTTTCAAGAACATTAAGCAGAACAACACTAACTTCACTCACAACATTTTTTGTTGTATTAACTTTATACCTTTTTGGTGGGGAGATTATAAATGGCTTTAGTTTCACATTACTAGTAGGAGTTATAGTCGGTACATATTCTTCAATATTTATTGCAGCATCATTTTTAGTTCAATTAAATTTTTCAATTGGAAATTATAGAGTAGGAATGGCTGAAAAAGAAAAAAGACAAAAAGAAAAAGATAGGTTAAGAGCTCAATTTGAGCAAGGGACAGTTTAAAATTGTTTCTGAAAATAAAAAGCTTAGATATCTTATCTAAGCTTTTTTTATGATTACTATTATGTCATTAAAATGTAATTTATTCTTAAAGTATTCTTAATTAATTTTTAATTTTATTGTGATACATTATAATTAAAATTAATCAGGGATCCTTATGATAAAAAAACAAACAATATTAAAATATATTCTAATAACTTTTACTATGCTTCTATTTACTGCATGTGGAGGTAGTGATGATTCTTCTTCCCCCAAAAATAATCCAGATATTCCACAACTAGACTCTTCTTTAAATGAAGAAAGTAATAATACTTCAGTTGAGCTAAAAGAGGCATATCTAATAGATAGCGCAATACAAGGTGTTGAATATAAAACTAATACACAAAATGGTACTACAAATAATAATGGAACTTTTAAATATAGTATAGAAGATACTATTGTTACATTTAAAATTGGAAATCTAATTTTAGCAGATTTCAATTTATCAAATTTAAAAGAAGATAATAAAATTCTTCCAAGTGATATTTTTGGCCAAGATAGAAATGATACATCAAATGAAAATGTATTAAAGTTTTTAAGGCTTATTCAAAGTCTAGATAATGATAATAATCCTAATAATGGTATTTTAATAGATGATAATACTAAAAATCTATTAATAACTAATATAAATTTAAAAGATGCAAATATAACTATGTTAGAAATAATAATTATAAGTGCTCAAAAAACTTTAAAATCTAAATTCATCAGTATAAATCATTTTGAATCAACTTTAAATGATATGAACATATCATATCAAAAAATAATTGGACATAATGAAATTATGTATGATACAGTTACTTCTCCTTTTACAAATAAAATTTGGCTTGATAGAAATTTAGGCGCATCTAGAGTTTGTTTATCATTTGATGATAGTAGTTGTTATGGTAATTATTATCAATGGGGTAGAGATGATGATGGACATGAAATGGTTACATCAAATAGTACTTTTAGACTTTCAACTCAGATAAACGATGTTAACTTATCAGGTGAATTTATTAAAATTAATGAAAATAATACTAGTAGGTTTGATTGGTTAGAAAGTGGAATTGATGACAATGGTAGTTTAAGAAGTTCAAATTGGTCTAAAATAGATGGAAGTTCAATTTGTCCGGTTGGGTTTAGAGTTCCAACTAAAGATGAGTTAAATAATGAAACTATAAACTTAAGTGGAGAAAATAACGTAACAAATAGAGTTGATGCTTTTAATAATTTTCTAAAATTACCAAGTGCAGGATATAGAAAAATTTCTGATGGTAATTATAGTATTGGTTCAACAGAAGAAAATGGAGGTATTTATGGGATATATTGGACAAATTCAATAGATGGAAATAAATCAAGTAGACATAACTTTTTTAATGATATGGCAGTAACTTTTTTTGGGGAAGGGAGAGCTCATGGTTTTTCTGTTAGATGTATTAAGGATTAAATATTTTTATTCTTTGTATATTCATAATCTTTATATTAAGAGTGAATAGCTAACTCATTTTATAAACAAAAATACTTAACCCAATTATTAACAATATTTAACTATAATGCAACAATTATAAACACACTCAAGGAAATAATTAAATGCAATACAATCCTATTGATATAGAACAAAAATGGCAAAAATATTGGAATAAAAATAATATAAACGAACCTCTAGATGAAGATTGTGGAAAAGAAAAAAAGTTTATTCTTTCTATGTTCCCTTATCCTAGTGGTAGAATTCATATGGGTCATGTAAGAAACTATTGTTTAGGTGATGCCTTTGCTAGACATTTTAGAAAAAATAATTTTAATGTATTACATCCTATTGGTTGGGATTCTTTTGGAATGCCAGCAGAAAATGCAGCTATTAAACATAAATCTCATCCTAAAAAATGGACTTATGAAAATATAGATTACATGAGAAATGAACTTGAAGGATTAGGTTTATCTTTTTGTAAAACTAGAGAATTTGCTACAAGTGATGAACTATATTCAAAATGGGAACAAGAATTTATTATAAATATGTATGAAGATGGTATGCTTTATCAAAAATCTTCAACTGTAAATTGGTGTGAAGATTGTCATACTGTTTTAGCAAATGAGCAAGTAGAAGATGGTTGTTGTTGGAGATGTGATAATGAAGTAGCACTTAAAGAGATGCCTGGATATTATATAGGTATTACTGATTTTGCTCAGACTTTACTTGATGATTTAAAAACACTTGAAGGGCAATGGCCATCAAAAGTTTTAACTATGCAAGAAAACTGGATTGGAAGAAGTGAAGGTTTAGAATTTGACTTTAATATTTCAGAAGAATCAAAAGAAAAACTAAATAATAAGTTTGATAAATATACAGTATTTACAACAAGACCTGATACAATTTATGGAGTTACATACTCAGCACTTGCGCCAGAACATCCTATTGTAAAACATATGATAGAAAATAATCTTTTAAGTCCTGCAAAAATCGAGCTTATTAAAGCTATGCAAAAAGTTGGTGATAGAGATAGAGCTATGCAAGATAAAGAAGGTGTTTCTTTAGATATTGATGTTATTCATCCTCTAACTGGTGAAAAAATACCAGTATGGGTAGCAAACTTTGTACTTGTATCTTATGGTGGAGGTGCAGTTATGGCTGTGCCTGCACACGATGATAGGGATTTTGAATTTGCTAGTAAATATAAACTTGATATAAAAATAGTTATTGATACAAAAGATGGAATTATAAATTTAGAAAATGCATATACTGAGCCTGGTATTTTAGTAGATTCAGGAGAATTTACAGATATGACAAACACTAAAGCAAAAAAAGCTATTGTGTATCATTTTGAGCAAAATAATTTAGGTAAAAAAACAATCAATTATAAGCTAAGAGATTGGGGAATTTCAAGACAAAGGTATTGGGGAGCTCCTATCCCTTTTGTACATTGTAAAGAGTGTGGATTAGTTCCTGAAAAAATTGAAAATTTACCTGTTACTTTACCTGAAGATGTAGAAATTACAGGAGAGGGTAATCCACTTGATACTCATCCAACTTGGAAACATTGTTCTTGTCCTAAGTGTGGAATAGATGCAATTAGAGAAACTGATACATTAGATACTTTTGTTCAATCTTCTTGGTACTTCTTAAGATATGCAACAAATCCAAAGCACTGGAATGACAAAGGTATAGATAAACAAAATAGTGATTATTGGATGGATGTAGATCAATATATTGGTGGAATTGAACATGCAATTTTACACCTTTTATATGCAAGATTCTTCACTAAAGCACTAAATAAACTAGGATATACAAATTCTATAGAACCATTTAAAAACTTACTTACTCAAGGTATGGTTTTAAAAGATGGTGCAAAGATGTCAAAATCTAAAGGAAATGTAATAGATCCAGATGCAATTGTAAGTAAATATGGTGCAGATACTGCAAGATTATTTATGATGTTTGCCGCACCTCCAACTAAAGAGTTAGAATGGAATGATAGTGCAGTTGAGGGAAGTTATAAGTTTATTAGAAGATTTTATGATAAATCTGTTGTATTAAATGATATTAAATTTGATGGTATAGATTGTATTGACCATAGTGCATTAAGTAAAGAAGAAAAATCTGCAAGAAAAAAAGTATATGAAGCACTGGTAAAATCACATGAAGTTATGAATAAGACTTATGCATTTAATACTCTAATTGCATCATGTATGGAAGCTCTAAATGAACTTGGAACTCAAGACAATAAACAAATTTGGCTAGAAGGTTATTATATTATGTCAAATATATTAGAGCCAATTATTCCACATACTTGTTGGGAAATTGCAAATAATTTATTTGAAAAAAATAACTTTGATTCAGTTTTAGAAGTAAAAGATGAAGTATTTGTACAAGATTCAATTACTTTAGCTATTACAGTAAATGGTAAAAAAAGAGGGGAAATTGAAGTATCTCCTAGTGCAACAAAAGAAGAAATTTTAACTCTTGCAAAAGAAAATGAAAATACAAAAAAATGGATTGAAAATAAAGAGATTATAAAAGAGATAGTTGTACCTAAAAAACTTGTAAACTTAGTTGTAAAGGGATAATCTTGAAATTGAAATTTGTATTTTTAGCTTTTATTATTTTACTATTTAGTTCATGTGGATATAAATCTACGGCATATTACGCATCTGGTGAAATAAGTGGTAAAACTTATGTTGAAGTAAATATAGATATTAAAAATGCTAAAAATACAGTTTTGATAAAAGATGCAATTATCGAATTACTTGTAGGTAAATTTGATGCACAAATTACAAATAATAAATCTAATGCAAATACAATAGTTAAAGGTTCCCTAGTTAGTGTTTCTCAAAAACAATTACAAATGGATACCTCAGGATATGCCAAAGTTTATAGGGAAACTGTAAAGGTTAAAATTTCCTATAACAAAAAAGGAGAAAGTGTAAAATCGTTTACACTTTCAAATTATTATGATTTTACAGTTGATTCTGATTCAAGTGTTACTGAATCTAAAAAAGAAGAAGCAATAAAGATTGCGATTTCAAAAGCCTTAAGTGATATTTTTTCAAATATTGCTGTGAAATCATTTAAATAATATGAATCAAACTCTTGAAGAATTTTTGGAGTATAAAACATTATATTATGATAAAATAGATTATGATGTTATCAAAAAAGGATGGGAACAATTAAAATCTCATATATCTTTACCTTATGTTATACATATTGTAGGAACTAATGGCAAAGGTAGTACTGGAAGATTTTTAGCATCTTTTTTAAATCAGTTAAACAAAAAAACCATCCATTATACATCTCCTCATATTATTAAATTTAATGAACGAATATGGATAAATGGAAAAGATTCTAGTGATGATCAATTAAATAAAAGTCATATAAATTTGCAAAATATATTAAGTCAAGATATATTAGAAAAATTAACTTATTTTGAATATACAACATTATTGGCATTATATTTAAGTGATGGATATGACTACATTGTTCTTGAAGCTGGTCTTGGGGGAGAGTTTGATGCTACAAATGTAGTTGAAAATAATCTTACAGTAGTTCCTTCTATTGGATTAGATCATATGGATTTTTTAGGAGATACAATTGAAGAAATTGCAACAACTAAATTAAAATCATGTGATAATAGTTATATTTTAGCTATTGATATTAATCCTATTGTTTTAAATATTGAAAAAAATGTATTAAAAAATAAAAATAAAATATATTTTGATAATAATGTAACAATAAAAAATATAGAATTACTACCTAAATACTTACAGAATAATATACGATTATCTCTAAATGTATTAAAATATTTAAACTTATCAAATAATAATCTAAAAATTGATACTATTACCGGAAGATTTCAAAAAATATACAAAAATATTACAATAGATGTTGGACATAATACTTTAGCTGCAAATGCAATAGTTAGGGAACTTAAAGATAAACAAATAGTACTTGTTTATAATAGTTATAAAGATAAAGATTATACTAATATATTAAAGGTATTTAAAAATAATATAAAAGAAGTTCAAATTATATTTTGTGATGATAAAAGAATTGTTGAATATAATATTTTGCAAAGTGTATGTAAAGAATTAGATATTAAATGTAGTATATTTAATATCAATAAAATTAATAATAATGAAGAATACCTTGTGTTTGGTTCATTTAAAGTAGTAGAAGAGTTTATAAAATTAAAGGTAAATATTGAAAAATAGATTAATAATAACTATATCGGATGTTAAAAGTACAAAATCATACAATGTTCATCAAATAGTTAAAAAACTTGTTTTAATAGTTTTATTAATTGTTTGTATTGTATTAGCTGGAAGTTTTTGGTTTATTGATACATTAAATAGTAGTATTAATAACTTAAATAACAGAATGACAACATTAAAGCTTACAAAAGAAAAAGAGATTGAAATATTAAATGAAAAAGAAAAAGTACTATTAACAAAAAATAAAATTCATGCCCTAGAAATTGCAGACAAAATAAAAGATATAGAAGAGTTAAGTTCTAAACTTGATGATATTGAAGTTATTATTGGATTAAAGGATGATATTTTAATTGATCCTATAAAAAGAGTAAATATTGCCAAAATTACATCACTAGAAAGAATGAATATGTTACAAATGATTCCTAGCGGTAATCCTTTAAAGCATATAGTAGTAACTGCCAGTTTTGGTTATAGAATTCATCCTACATTAAGAATAAAAAAATTTCATAGAGGGATTGATTTAAGAGCAAAAAGAAGAACTCCTGTGTATGCAACAGCAGATGGAGTAGTGAAATTTGTTAGATCAAGAAATAGTGGAGATTTTGGTAGAGTAGTTAAGATTAGTCATAATTATGGATTTGAGACTATTTATGGTCATTTAATTAAAACTAATGTTAAAATAGGGGATATTGTAAGAAAAGGTGATATTATAGCTTTAAGTGGAAATAGTGGTAGAAGTACTGGACCACATTTGCATTATGAAATTAGATATGCATCAATGGTTTTAAATCCAATAAACTTTATGAAATGGAATCTAAAATCGTATGAATCAATATTTACTAAAGAAAGGAGAGTTAAATGGGAATCTTTAATAAATCTGATAAACAGTCACAAGAAAAAATAGGAGCTACTATTATTGCTGCTGGTACATATATTATTGGTGGGATAAGTACTGATGGTACGGTACATATTGATGGAAAATTTGAAGGTGTAATTCTTAAAGCTGATATTATTTTTATAGGAAGTTCAGGAGAAGTTATAGGAGATATTAAAGCTAACAATCTAGTAGTAAGTGGATTGTTCGATGGTAAGATTGATTGTAATGAAGTACAAATCTTAGGTGGTGGAAAAGTTATAGGTGAAATAAAATATAATGACTTGATTATTGATGAGGATGGAAAATTTGAAGGGAAAGGGATAAGAAAAGGTTCTAGACTAAGAAGTAATTACCATACAATAGAAAACAAAATAAATAATATAATTAATAATCCTATTTCATTAAGAGAATAGTAATTATATAATACATATATTGTTAAAAAAAAGGCCAATAACAAAAAAGTTATTGGCCTTTTTAAATTAAAAGAAAATAAAAAAAAATATAGAGTTGAAGAAGAAAGCCTAAAAATAGGTAATAA